>Ga0207984_1000361_pt1 | contig 28058 bp, 20 predicted proteins | sample ETNtaG_30_FD_185760 | JGI IMG/M metagenome (GOLD analysis project Ga0207984, IMG submission 185760) | Marine microbial and viral communities from oxygen minimum zone, Eastern Pacific Ocean - ETNP201306PF43B (SPAdes) (version 2) | ecosystem: Environmental > Aquatic > Marine > Oceanic ...
CGTCAATTTTTGGCAAAAGAACTTTTTATTCAGCGAAAAGAGCCGGCTATCGAAGGGATGTGTTCAAAACGAACGAGCCGGACGTCGGTGTCACAGACACCCTACGGTGGGTAAGAGCCTAATCAGCGATCGACGGCGTCGGCACCGACCAGTTCGCGCTTGCGCCGTGCCACGTAGTCTTCGAGAGCCTCCAGCACGGCCGGGTCCAGTGGCGGTTCCTGGTAGTCCCGGAGCATCTGCTTCCAGAGTGCGTTGGCCCGCTGTGCGACGTCCTGGCTGCCGGCTTCCTGCCAGGCCTCGAAGTTCTGCCAGTCTGAAATCAGCGGGGTGTAGAACGCGGTTTTATAGCGCGCCATAGTGTGGGCGGCGCCGAAATAGTGCCCAGCGGCGGGGACTTCGCGCATCGCCTCCAGGGCGAGGCTCTCGTCATCCACGGTCAGTGGCTCGAGGAACTTAGCCATCATCTGCATCATCTCGACGTCGATGATCAGTTTCTCAAATGAGGCGACCAGTCCGCCCTCCAGCCAGCCACCGCCATGCACGACCAGGTTGGCATGCCCCATCACCGCCCCCCACAGCGACATCTCGCTTTCGTAAGCTGACTGGGCGTCGACACTGGTCGATGCGTTGGTGTTGCTCGAGCGGAACGGAATGCCGTAGCGGCGGCAGAGCTGTCCCGTGATGTGGCTGGCCTGGGTCTGTTCGGGGGTGCCGAACGCCGGGGATCCACTGCGCATGTCCACATTCGAGGTAAATCCCCCATAGACCACTGGAGTGCCCGGCCGGACCAGCTGGGTGAGCACGATCCCGGCCAGCGCTTCGGCGTTCTGTTGGGTCAGGGCGCCGATGATGGTGACTGGTGCCATGGCGCCAGCCAGCGTGAAAGGCGTCACTGTCACCGGCTGCCCGGCCTTTGCAAATTGAATCAGACCCTGGGCCATCGGACCGTCGAGCAGGCGCGGCGAATTGGTGTTGATGTTGCCAATGATGACCGGCTGTGTCGGCAGGTCGTCAAAGTCGATGCCGTGAACGATACACGCCATGTGCAGTCCGTCCAGCGCGCGGCTACTACCGAGCAGCGATGATCCAACGACTTTGTCCGTGTAGCGCCACTGTGCGAGTCCGATGTCCAGGTGCCGGGTGGTCTCCGGTAGGTCCAGTGGTTCGAATCCGCCGAGGGCGTAATGGATGATGTCGAAGCACTGAAACAGCCGCTTGTAATCGCACAGTTCGGCGTAGGTGCCTGTGCGGCGGCCCCGGTCAAGATCCGACACGAAGGCCGGACCGCCGACGCCCGAGAACGTCAGGTGGTTGCCGCCGATAGTCAGCGACTGGTTTGGGTTGCGGGCCTTCAGGATAAATTCGGACGGCGCGTGAGCGACGGTTTCCTCGACCATCTCGGGGTCCAGGAAAACGGTCTCTTCTGTCGTATCGATTCGGGCACCGCCGTCGGCGAGGATCCTGCGTGCTTCTGGATCAGTCACTTTCATGCCGATCTCAGCCAGTACGGTCAGCGAGGCCCGGTGAATCGACTCGATCTGGTCGGCGCTGAGTGGTTCGATCGGTGGCAGGGGGTTGCGGATGTTCTGCCAGGGCGATGCGACAGGCTGGGGTGTCCCGCCGGATCGCCGCTGCCGGCGACGGCCTCTGGGGTTCGATGGCTCACGCATGGGTGGGATGCCGGTCTATTTCTCGGCGCGCTCGGACCAGTGCCGCCAGGCAAAATTCGCCCGTACGCCCATATCCAGGAAAGGCCTGGGCGGCAGCCGCTGGGGCGTACCCAGGCTCTTCAGGTCGGCGATCAACGGGTTGTCCCGGCCGGTGGCGAGATCCGCGACCAGCATTCCGCTGATGGTGCCCTTGGTCACGCCGATGGCGTTCTGGCAGATCGCACTGAACACGTTCGGTGCGATCTGGCCGAATCCGTGGCCCTGATTGCGCGACACGCACACATATCCGGTCCAGGTGTGCTCGAGGGTGACGTCTGGCAGCATTGGGAAGCGGGCCCTGAACCGGCGTTCGTGTCCTTTTCGGATACGCGTGCGGTAGGCGTCGCTCCGGCGACAGCCAGGGCTGTACTCGACTTGTTGTCGGATCAGCAGCCGGTGATCCTGGGTGTAGCGCAGGGTCACGCCGGGCATTCCGACCGGGGTCATCCCCCAGTCGGTCTGGCCGCCCAGGGCCTGTTGTTCCTCGCTTGTCAGTGGCCGCGACAGGCTGCCGGAAAGGGCGATGGGAATCAGCGACCGGTGATAGAACCCGAATGCCTCGGTGTAGATACCGGTGCCGAGCACCAGCCGCTTGGCAGTCACGCGCCCTTTGGCGGTTGCGAGTTCAATGCGCTCACCGTAGACGGCATGGGTCACGGCGGAGTTCTCGCACAGGATAACGTTCTCGGGCAGGCTATCGGCGAGGCCGCGGACCAGTGCCGCCGGGTTCATCAGGAATGTCCCAGGAGCATATAGAGCACCGTGGTAGTACGACGTACCGATTTGTTGGGTAAGCTGCTGGCGATTGAGCAAATGGCACGGCTCTCCAAGATCATCGAGTATTCTGGCAAAGGGCTCAATCTCATTGCGGTAGGTGTGGGCTGATACGGCACCGTGGTACTGCCCGCGAGGACTCCACTGGCAGTCGATCTGGTGGTCGTCGACCTGCTGCTGGAGGTAGTCGATGGCGCTGCGGGCAAGGCGCATGTGGCGCCGCATGACCGGCAGGCCGTCATTGAGCTGCTGCCCGTGCGGCAGGTCGATCGCAAAGCCGGCATTGCGGCCCGAGGCTGCGCCGGCGATTTCCTGGGCCTCCAGAAGAGCGATCCGGTCACCGGGCCGGTTCTCTGCCAGGCGCCTGGCCGCGGCGAGGCCGGCAAACCCGGCGCCGACCACCACCCAGTCGGCCTGCAGGTCTCCGACGAGTTCAGGTTTGGCGCACCGGGCCGGCAGAATATTGTTCCAACCGTTGGTTCGGTCGTCCTGCGGCAACAATCTGATCGCAGTCATGGGTGCACAAACCTCAACCAAAGGCAGCGGAGAGGTGAGCCCTCGACCAGTTCTTCACCGTCCCACTCGACGTTCGATACCGACCAGTTCGCTCAGGAAGCCGCGCAGCCAGGTCGCCTGCAGGTGGTCGTAGCGCGCGCCCAGCCGGTCCTGCTCGGCACGACTCTGTGCACCGGGACGGCCGTAGGTGGAGGTATTTTGAACCTGCCAGCGGGCAAAGTGTTCAAGGGTGCACTCGGGGTGAAACTGAAACCCGTAAGTGGTCTCAGCATAGCGAAAGGCCTGCTGGTAGTGCTCGGTCTTGGCCAGCAACGTGGCGCCATCGGGCAGCGAAAAGCCGTGGTAGTGGGACTCAGTACCATGGATGTCTTGCGGGAAGAACCCTTGTCCGGCCTCGGTGAGGCGCAACGGGTAGAACCCGAACTCATGCAGGCCCTCCGGGTGTGGTCCGATGGTGGCGCCCAGCGCGTGGGCGATGATCTGTCCACCCAGACAGAAGCCGACCGTCGGGATCGATTTCGCCAGGCACTGTTCGGTCCAGCGGATCTCGTTCTGCAGCCAGGGGTAACGCCCCGTGTGCCAGTCTTTTTCATCTTCGGGCTTACCACCGCCGTAAATCACAGTCACGGCGACCGATTCATCGGGCTCACCCAGTGCATCGCCGGCATCGGCGTGCCGCCAGTCGAGCGTGTAACCGAGTTCCGCCAGACATGCCGAGGCACGGTCCCCGTCGGCCGGCCCATCGTCACCGTGAACGATCAGTACCGCTCGGCGGGGCATGGATCTCTTCCTTTTCTAAGCATATCGCTGTCGGTGGCTTAACGGGTAACCGTGTCGCTCATTGAAGGGGAAAGGCCCCCACCATGACTGGCCCAGGGCAGAGTACAACAGGTCCGGATGGAAACAAAGCTGAAAGTCCACGGCCTGGTGATTCGATTCTGCTAGGGTCAAGCCGCTATCGTTACAACGATTCCCTACCGGTTGTCTAATGGTTGAGCCTGAGGCTCGCCCGGGCATCCACGGCCACCGCGCCCTCGCCGCGGCGTTTGACCATGACGGGATTCAGGTCAAGTTCCAGCAATGAATCGCGAAGGTCGTGGGCCAGCCAGCTGAGCCGGCTGATCATGTCGCAGACAGCATCGGCATCCAGCTGTGGCCGGCCGCGGGCGCCATCGAGCAGCGGCCACAGTTTTAGGGTTTGCAGCAGGGCCATGGCCCGCTGCGAGGTGACCGGCGTGGAGGTCAGGATCACGTCATCGACGATCTCTGCCACCAGGCCGCCGAGGCCGAACAGCACCATGGGTCCGAACTCAGGGTCGTGATTGATACCAAGAATCATCTCGGCGTCCGCTGATTCCATTCGGCAGACCAGGCACGACTCGAAATCCGTGCCGAGGCGGTTCATTATCTGCTCCCAGGCCGCGCGCAGCGCCTGCTCATTTTCGAGGTTGATGACAACGCCGCCGGCCTCACTCTTGTGGACCAGGTTGCGGCCGCTCGCCTTCAGTACGACCGGGTAGCCGATCCTGCGGGCGGCGGCGACAGCAGCATCAGGCGTGTCAGCAGTTTCTTCCAGCACAGTCGCGATGCCGTAGTGGGCCGCCAGTGTCTTGACCTCGTGCTCGGTGGGCGATGGCGGTAGGCCGTAGCCCGACGGCTGTTCAGGTACACCGACCGGGCGGTTCAGCGGCTCGCTCGAAGCAGCGGACGTTTGTCCCTTCATCCAGCATCCGAGCACACGAAAGGCCTCATCCAGGGTCTCGAAAACCGGCATGCTATTTTGTTTGAGGATCTCGCGGGCTCCATCATCCGCTTGGCCCTGGATCACGACGAACAGGGCCGGTTTGCCGGCGGCCTTGATCGATCCTGCCATCGCGCGGGTGAAGTCACCGAGCATCGGTCCGGTGGTGATCACCACCAGCACGGCACTCACGTCGGGGTCGCCCGCGGCAATGGCCAGGCCGCCGTCACCGACGCGGGTAAAGCTCTTTTCCTTGAGGGCACCCATGTCCAGGGGATTACCGAGTTGCGAGGGCTCAAAAAGTTCTTCCAGTTTCTCGCGCGTCTCGGGGCTGAAACTGGCGAGCCGCAGGCCCCGTTCGGCCAGCCGGTCTGCACAGAGGGCACCGGCACCGCCGGAGCCTGAGATCACGCAGATGCCATCGCCCGCTGGAACGCCGAACCGGGCAAAGATCTCGGCGGTCTGCATCATGCCGCGCACGTCATCGAGCAGCAGTACGCCTTCTTCTCGGCAGATCGCTTCCAGTACCCGCTGCGTGGAGGCCAGGCTGGCGGTGTGACTGCGGGTGACCCTGGCGCCGGATTCCGTAGTGCCCGCCTTGACCATCAACAGGGGTTTACGGGCTGAACGGCAGCGGCGGGCCGCACTGATGAACCGCTGTGGATCTTTGAAGCCCTCAACATACAGGGTGATCACCCGGGTGTCCGGGTCGTCAGCCAGGTGCTCGATGAAGTCACAGAGCTCGAGGTCCGCCTGGTTGCCCAGTGATACAGAGGTGCTGAAATATGCTTGGTCTTCAACCCCGCGGTTGTAGGTGGTCGCCATCAGGGCACCGCTTTGGGAGACATGGCCAATGGCGCCTGCGTAAAAAGGTGTGACAGTCATGGCCGGGGAAGAGTTGAGCAGCAAGCGGGCGTGGGTGTTCAGCAGCCCCAGGCAGTTGGGCCCGATCAGCCGCATTCCTGCCCCCCGGGCGATGTGCACGAGTTCGTCCTGCAGGGCGGCACCGGCCGCATCGATCTCACTGAAGCCTGCGGTGATGATCACGCAGCAGCCAACCTGCCGGGCAGCACACTGCAAGACGGCATCGCGGACCGTATGGCGCGGTACTGCAATGACTGCCACGTCAACCGGATCGTCCAGCTGGTCGAGCGACGCAACAGCCGGCAGGTCGAAAATCTGCTTGCGCCTGGGATTGACCGGGATGATCTTGCCGGCAAATCCGCCGTGCAGCGTGTTGTTTAGCACCCGCGAGCCGAACTTGCGGAGGTCTTCCGAGGCCCCCACGACCGCCACCGAACGGGGATTGAGGATCTCGGAAACCGACAGGCGCGGCGCCGGATAGCCTGTCATCGACCCTTGAATTGGGGTGTGCGCTTGTCGGCGAACGCGGACAGCCCTTCTTTGAGATCTTCGCTGGTGTAGGTCCGTTCGGTCATCTGCCGGGCATAGGCCGCCGCCTCACTGGGTCCGCGGGGCAGCGTGCGATCGACAAACTGCTTGAGGGTCTGTACCACCAGGGGAGAGTTCGCAGCGAGTTTCCCGGCAAACTCCATTGCTGTCTCCAGCAGTATCTCGCGCGGGACCACGCGGTTGACCAGACCCACCTCGTAGGCCCGCTGCGCGCTCATCCGGTCGCCGACCAGGATCAGTTCCATCGCGATCTTGTGTGGAATCCGGGCTGCGAGCGAAGTGATCAACCCGCCTGTAAAACCGATCTTGGCTTCCGGGTAGCTGAACCAGGCATCCTCGGTCATCACCGCCAGGTCGCAGAACTGAACGAGCACCAGCGCACCGCCAATACATAATCCATTGACCGCTGCGACAATCGGTTTGTCGACGGTGATCCCGACACCGGGGATAAACGGGTACATCTCGGCCGAGTCGTTGAGGTCGGCCCCTGCCGAGAAGGCGCGATCGCCAGCACCGGTGATAATACCGGCGCCGTCGTCACTGTCGTTGAGTCGCTTGAGAGCACTGCGCAGCCCCTCTCCGACGGCATGACTGATGGCGTTCATTTTATCGGGGCGGTTGATCGTGATGATCGCGACTCGCTCACGGGATTCATAGCTGACGGCATCATCGGTCATGGTCGTTCCTCCCTGAATAAGATCTGGTGATGTCCTGAATCTAAATGTAGACCAAACCAGCAAGATGTGCGCAGGCTTGATTAGCTGATGGCGATGGCAGCAGGTCGCCAGCGGAACATTCCTGGCGTTCTGAACGACCAGCACACGGCGCACGGTTCTCGTGGCCAGCTAGAAAAACAAAGCCCCGCCGGAGCGGGGCTTTCACTGCGGCTGTGCAGATTCCATTACGGAATCGGTGTGGGGATCGGCGAGATCGATACACGTCCAAGGCCGAGACAGGCGGTCGGGTTCGGCACGGGCGAGATCGATACCCGCCCAGGCTTGTACTGCTCCTGAAGGGCGCCTCGTCGCGGCATGTATTCCGGCACAATGATCCCGCCTAGGACAGTATCGAGTTCGAATTTTTTAAGTGTCTGGGTCATCTTCGTTTCTCCATCAATCAAGTTAAAGGGTTGAGCTGGTCTTGCCAGTCCGCACATGATCTCGCAAACCGGCGTTGAGCGATGTGATGACGGTCACCTGGTGTGTACGTGCTGATCCGGAAAAGTGACGGTCGTCACACAAGTGTAGAAAAGGAGCGTGCCGGATACTTGCTTGGGCCGGTTGCACTGATTTCCAGGCGTTGCCACGGTCCGATACACTCGCAGCTGGTCAACGGAGAATGTTGTCCAGTGACTTGGATTCCCGGATAAGGGTCATCATCAGCTAAACCCATGAGCTCAATCAGCGATTCAGTGCCACAGCGCGGACGACGACGGCGGGGACGACGCGCGGCGGCTGTACCAGGTGTTCTGGAACAACTGCCCTGGGCTCAGCCGCGGTACCTCGACCCGCCGACAGAACCGCTGGACGAAGAGGGCATCGAGCGTGTCCACGATGCGGCCATGCGTATCTGCGAGGAGATCGGCATCGACTTTCTCCACGATGAAGCGCGCGAGATTCTCAAACGGGCGGGCTGTGAGGTGCGGGGCGATTCGCCGACGGTTCGAATGGGCCGCGATTTCATCATGGAACAGGTGGCAAAAGCACCGGAGACCATCACGCTGACACCCAGGAACCCCGAGCGTGCAGTGGTCTTTGGCGGGCCCTGGGCGGCCTTCGGACTGGTGGCGAGCCCGCCCAACGCGTCGGACCTGGATGGTGGGCGCCGGATCGGCAACCGCAAGGACTACCAGGACCTGCTCAAGCTGGCCCAGAGCTTCAACTGTATTCACTTTACCGGTGGCTACCCGGTTGAACCGGTCGACCTGCATGCGTCGACCCGACATCTGGACGCACTATTCGACATACTGACCCTGACCGACAAGCTGGTCCATGCCTACTCGCTGGGTATCGAGCGCGTCGAAGATGCCATGGAAATGGTGCGGATCGCCGCGGGACTGACGGCCGAAGAGTTTGACGCAGCACCGCGGATGTTTACCAACATCAATTCGTCCTCACCCCTGAAGCACGATTGGCCGATGCTGGACGGTGCCATGCGTCATGCCCGACATAACCAGCTGGTGATCGTGACGCCGTTCACGCTCTCCGGTGCCATGGCGCCCGTCACTCTGGCCGGTGCGCTCGCCCAGCAGACCGCCGAATGCCTGGCATGCCTTGCGTTACTGCAGCTGGTGCGGCCGGGGGCACCGGTCGCCTATGGGTCGTTCACCTCGAATGTAGACATGAAGTCCGGTGCGCCTGCCTTTGGCACCCCGGAATACGTCCGTGCGACGCAGATCTCGGGTCAACTGGCCCGGCGTTATCGGTTGCCTTGGCGGGCGTCCAACGCCAACGCAGCCAACTACCCGGACGCGCAGGCCACCTGGGAAAGTGCGGCATCGTTGTGGGCCTGTTCCACTGCCAGGGCCAACATCGTCTACCATGCTGCGGGCTGGCTGGAGGGCGGGCTGTGTGCCAGTTTCGAGAAATTCGTGATCGACTGTGAAATGCTGCAGCAGCTGGCCGCATATCATCAGCCGATCGGGGTGAGTGAGGAGGATCTTGCGGTCGACGCGATCCGCGAGGTGGGTCCTGCCGGACATTTCCTTGGTGCTGATCACACCCAGGCGCGCTACAAGACTGCCTTTTACAGCCCGTTCCTCTCGGACTGGAGCAACTTCGAGACCTGGGAAGAGAGCGGTAGCGTTGAGGCCCCGCGGCGGGCGAACCGGCTCTTCAAGCAGGTGCTGGAAGAGTACACACCACCGCCCATGGACTCCGGAGCCCTTGAAGCGCTAACCGCCTTTGTCGAGAAGCGACGGGCCGAGGGTGGTGCCCCCACCGATTTCTGAGCCTCTACACTGTTAGCCGAAGTGCTCTACGGCCACTCACTGGCCGACGAGATGGCAACTGGCTGTAGAATGCTTGGCCTCCCCGCGGGATGGCTGAAGCGAGCTCTGGCAGAGCCGGCGTGAGTCGGCGGTGGCGGTGAACGTTGCAAACTCTCCCCGGAGAGGCCTGGCAAAACCCAGAACCTGACCTTGAGGCCACGCTGATTTGAATCCAACCGACAGTTCAACCGGTCCGCAGCAGAAAATCCTCGGTAACCTCGCGTTCTGCTGCGGGGTGAGCATCTGGGCAACCATGTTTCCGGCCACGGAATATCTGCTCGACAACTGGGACCCGGTGGCGATCACCTTCGTCAGGATGGGCGGTGGCGGGATGATCCTGCTGGTGGTATTTGCGTTCCTGGAAGACTTCAGGTCGACTCTGCGCGCTGCTCCCTGGGGCAGAATCTTCCTTCTGGGAATTGTCGGTGTGGCCTTGTCCACTTTTCTCTTTGCCTGGGGCATTCAACGCTCCAACGCGGTGGCCGGCGCGCTGATCGCTGCGACCGGGCCGATCGTCGCGGCGCTGATCACCGGGCTGGTCTATGCGCAGCCACTGCAGAAGGGTATTGTGCTTGGCGTCGCTCTGGCGGTCGCAGGCGGTGTCTGTGCGGTGTTCGCCAGCGGCGGTAGTGTTGATGAATTCCGGGGCGGCGAGATCATCGTACTGATCGCCATGGCGATCTGGGTCTGGTATTCGTACAACTGCCAGCGCTGGCTCAAGGGACTGCCACAGCTTGGCATTGCGGCGCTGACCGTGGCTGCCGGTACGATCGGTTTTGCGACCTACGTGGGTCTGGCTGAACTCGTGGGGTTTGACGATGTTCGGTTCGGCAGCGATGCCCGCGAGTGGTTGGTGATCGCGTGGCTGTCCGTAGGACCTGCTTCGACGTCTATCTTTCTCTGGCACTTCGGTGTCAGCCGGGTCGGGGTAACCATCGGCTCGATGTACCAGAACCTGGTGCCGATCATCGTAGTTCTGATCACGGTCAGCTTAGGTCGTTACCCCACGCCACTGCATCTGGTCGCCGGGGCCCTGATCATATCCGGTGTGCTCTATACCCAGCTTCGGAGCATACGGGCATCGCGCTGAGTCGCTGCCGGTGATGTGGCCACGCCCTACAATGCCCTCGGGACCGGGGAGGCGGTGAGACACTGACTGTCACTAAAGAAGGAGTGACATTATGCGGGTAGGTTTTATCGGTTTGGGCAACATGGGCGCACCGCTGGCACGGCGGCTGATAGGCGAACATGAAATGGTAGTCTACGACCGGGACCCGGCGGTACTTGCGGGCTTTGAATCTACCGGTGTGGTCACTGCCGGGTCGCTGTCGGATTTGGCGCGCCGTGCCAATATCGTACTCACGTGCCTGCCGACCTCGGCGCATCTTGAAGCGCTGCTGTTCGGGGAACAGTCTCTCGCCTCGGTTCTCGAACGCGGCACGTTGGTGGTCGACATGACCACCGGTGATCCAGCCGCGACCCGCGAGATGGCGGCGCGGCTCCGTGAGCGGTCTATAGAGCTCATCGATGCCCCAGTCAGCGGTGGCCCGCGCGGAGCCGACGCCGGCACAATTGCGATCATCGTGGGCGGGACGACCGACCAGTTTGAACGGGCCTCGCGGGTGCTCGATTCCATCAGCTGCAACGTCATGCACGCGGGTGGGGTTGGCACCGGTCACGCTGTCAAGGTAGGTAACAACCTGCTGAACCTGGTTTGTCGTCTGGCGACCTTCGAGGCCGTGTCGCTGCTGGTACGGGCCGGTGTAACGCCCGAGACAGCGGTTTCAATCATCCAGAAAAGTTCTGGGCGCAGTTACGCGACGGAGATCACCTTGCCCGATAATATTCTGTCGGGAAAAATGAAGCAGGGCTTCAGCATGGGCCTGATGCACAAGGATGCGAGCCTAGCGCTCGCCATCGCGGACGAATTGGCTGTGCCGATGCCCATAGGCCGGGAGGCCTTCGATGCTCTGGGCCAGGCACTTGCTGAACAAGGGCCGCAGGCTGACATGAGCGAAGTTGCGCTGATCTACGAGACCCGTACGGGTGCGCGTATCCGTCCTTGAATATAGGTGTCCGCTGGTTGTGCCTGTGCTAGAGCTGGACAAGCCAGCGGTGAACGGTGTCGAACAGGGTGGTCTGCTGTCCTTCATAGCCGTGGTTGGCACCCTCAATCACTTCGATCGATACGTTCGCTTGATCGGTTTTGGTCAGTTGCCGCATGGCGGCCCCGCAGACCGGTAATGCCTGATCCCCGTCGGGTTCACACTCGAGCGCGCCGAAGACGAACAGCGTCGGGCAGGACACATTCTTGATTCGCTGGCAGACGCTGTATCGGCTGTCGGGGTTGAAACAGTCGAGAAAGGCCGCGCTGCTCCATGTGCAGCCCCAGGGAATGCCGGGCGTCAGCAGGTTGTCGGACTGGCCGGCCGCGACTTCGGATTCGGCCTGCTGGTAAGCATTGACGAACCGCTCTCCGTGCAGGTCGATCAATCCGGCGTGATCGTATTCCCCGGGCGAGACGGCCAGCACCGCGGCGACGTCCGGAAACTGCTCGCGTGACTGGGCATATACAGCCCGCACTGCTCCGCCGCTGTGTCCACCGAGTGCCAGCCGGGTGTGACCTTTGCTGCGAAGCAATGCCAGCCAGGCCGTGTAGTCCAAGGGAGATTCGGCCACCGACTCGAAGGCGTAGCCCTTGGGCGGACCGCCGCGTGTGCCGTTGGCGATGGTGTCGTGACCGCGGCGGTTGGCCGACAGCAGTGCGATGCCGTGCTCGGCGAGGTGCTCGCCCAGCGCCAGATAAAGTGACCCGTAGAAATGTCCTGAGTCACCGTGGAAGAGACAAACGGCCTCCACGGGGCTTTGGCTGGGGGTGCCGGTCGGTGCGAAATAAGCGCCGCCCAGCGCGATACCGTCTTCGGTGGTCACTTCAACGAGGTCAGCCAGCATGGTTGATCCTTTTGCAAAGAACAAGAGGCGATCCATTATGCACAGGCGGAACGGGCCCGTATCTTTTGTGCACGCGATCAACGTCCCCCCAGAGATCGTGTAGAGTGAGTGGGCGTCAGGGAACCCGCTGATCTGGAGTTACCAGATGGTCAATCGACCCTCCACCGTGAGCATGACCGAGCCCGATCGACATCGCGGCGAGATCTGTTTCCAGAGTAAAGCGATCACCCCGTTGTTGAACCGCCGCCTGTCAATCGGGATCTGCACGCCGGACATCTACGCCAGGATTGATGACCCGGCGTTTTTCCGGCGCTCTGCACGCCGGACACCCAGATGAGTGGGTCCTGGTTGGACACCCCGCCGGCGGCCGAGTGGCCGGTACCCGATACCGGGATCAATCCTTTCGTTCATTACCGCAAGTTGCTCTGGTCTTGGCATCGGGCGATGGCGGCAGGCTGGAGCGATGCGGCTTTCGTTGCCGTCATTCATGACATCGACAGTGCCATTGCTAGGACCTGCGGCACCGGGTTTCGTGTCACGCCGTTTATCGAGAGCATCTCGCCCGCTGACGACACGTTGCCGGTGTTGTTGTCGGCCAAGGTGGAGACCGGCAATGTTGCCGGGTCGCACAAGGCCCGTCACCTGATGGGGTTGGTCCTGCACATGCTGGTTGATGAAGTGCCAGATAGCACTCGCCTGGCCATTTCTTCGTGCGGCAATGCGGCACTCGCCGCCGCCACGGTTGCGGGCGCGGTTGGTCGGCCGATCGACGTATTTATCCCGCCTTGGGCAGACGATATTGTGATCGATGGTCTGGGCGCACTCGGCGCCACGATTCACGTCTGTGAACGCACCGAGGGTCAGGCCGGTGATCCCTGTATGGCCCGCTTCCAGGCGGCTGTCGCCAGCGGCAGCTTCCCATTCAGTGTACAAGCCAGCGAGAGCCACTGGGTACTCGATGGTGGCCGGACCATCGGTTGGGAACTGGCGGATCAGATCGCGGATGCTGCAGTCAAGGTCGACGATCTGATGGTCCAGGTGGGTGGCGGCGCGCTGCTGGCCAGTTGTGCCATTGGTCTCATAGAAGCGGTCCAGCTCGGTAGGCTGGCGCATCTGCCAAGGGTCTGGGCCGTCCAGTCGGTCGGGTGTGCACCCTTTGACCGGGCCTGGAAGGGACTGCGTCACCACGGCACTCCGCAGGTTGTTCTGAACGATGCGCAAGATCGCGCCGATCAGCTGATGTACCCCTGGGAGAATCCACAGAGTGTGGCGACGGGGATACTCGACGACCTGACCTACGACTGGCTGGGTGTAGTCCGGGCGCTGCTGGAAACCGGAGGTGGCAGTATTGTCGCGACCGAAAATGAGATCGGGCAGGCGCAGCGGCTGACCGGTGGCCAGCCGATCGCCGTGGACCCCACGGGGTCGGCCGGCCTTGCCGGGGTGTTGGCGGCCTGTCGCAGGGGTCAGCTGGCTGAGACAGGCCGGGCGGCGGTGCTTCTTACTGGGCGGTCCAGAACCGGCTAGACAATTGACAGCGGGGTGTTCCGCATAGGTTGTCGTCACCCCCGATCACGGGGCCAGCAATCGATCGACCTTAATCGATTTCGGCTCAATATCAGGGTCATTCCTGAAACTCATCCCGCGACTCGAACAGGTCGACAGTGTTCAGGCGCCAATGCAGGACGTAATAGAGGGCACTGAAAACGATCACCGCCACGCTTAGGTTGACAAATACAGTCATCAGCGTGGTACCGGCGATCAGGGACATCGCACTGTGGCTGACCTGAAGTTCGGTGGGTTTTTGCGGGCCCTCTTTAGGGTTCTGCCATGATCGAATCCAGTAGTCCCGTACCGGGCCCCAGTCGAAAACATCGTAGCCGACCTTCAGCAGTACGCCAGAAAATACTGCCTGAGGAATCAGGCTGATCAGGTCCTGGAAGATGAGCATCTCGACGAGTACAAAGATGCCGACCATGACCCCGGCCAGCCTGGTCGTCGCCCCTTCGTTGAGGATCAGCACCGATCGAATCGTTGCCTGTGCACCAGGGATGCCGCCGAAAAGTGAGACGGCGGCATTGGCCATGCCTTGCGCTGCCAGTTCCTGGTTTGGTCGGGTTATTTCTGCGTTGCGATCCATGATCTGGACCTTCCGATCGACCACCAACGAGGTCAGCAGTGTGTCCAGGTAGGCCAGCAATGCCAATTGAATGGCGAATGGCAGGGCTAACATGATCAGGCCGGGTGAGAACTCGGTCGGGAGCTGTGCGGCAACCAGGGTCTTAAGGTCGACGAAAGATTCGATCGATGCGCCTAGCGTGATGCGCTGTATGTCCAGCTGTAGGATTGTGGCCAGACAGGTGACGACCACGATCGCAGCGAGTGTCGCCGGTAGAAATGAATTCAACCGATGGTCGATTCGGCGTAGAAATGCCGGCAGTACAAAGACCAGGGTAAGGGTAACCAGTGCGACACTCACGTTGAGCGAGATTCCGCCATCATAGGCACGTTTCCCCGCAAATCCGAACAGAGATCGGATCTCGCCGATCCAGATCAGTACAGCGATTCCGTTCATGAATCCGCTGATCACACATCTGGGTACCAGCCGTATCAGTCGTCCCAGACGGAAGAGTCCGGCGATCACCAGGGTAAGCCCGGTCAGCAGCAGCACCAGGTTGATGAAGCGGTCAGGATCAGCTCCGGGATGGTCTACAAGCAGGCCACCACCGACTGCGGTCACCAGCAGTATCGTGACCGCAGTCATCGGCGCCGTTGGCCCTGAGCACTGAATTCGGGTGCCGCCGAACGCCGCGGTGATCAATGCAATAACCCCAGCCGAGAGTATTCCGGCCAGTGCACCGCGCCCACTCAGCACGCCGAATGCCGCACCCAGACTGATTGCGACAAAGCTGACGGTCAGACCTGGCAACAACTGCTGCACAAGGCGGCCGTGATCGGGACGTCCCCCGAGTCGGATACTCATTGTTATCTTCTTGTTGTTCTTGTTGTTCTTGTTGTTCTTGTTGTTCTTGTTGTTCTTGTTGTCTGGATAAAGAATTTTCCTAAAGTTGGGTTCTAGTGTCCGTGCGAGATTCAATTCACCCGTCACGAGATCTGGAAAAGGCGGGAAATTAACACAAGTGAGCCGATGTGGCATCGCTGATCGGGCACGTTCTATGCCCGGTAGGCACGGCGATGCTCACACGCACTTTTGCCAACCTACTTCGGTGCTGAATGTAGCGACCTGGCCGGCAGATGATCAATAATAGGCCCGTGCAGATTATTCTTGATGACTGGAGACGGTGCAGCGCCCGAATCGTGTATCCAGGCCGTTGTTTACTGTACGTAATGGTCGCCGCGGCACTCATTGCACACGGTAATGCCCGCCGGCTTTTTCACTAAGCCGACCCTCGATTGCCCGACCGGTGTGCTCAATCCCCCGAGAACCCGCAAATCCTGCTAGATTCCCGGGTCCCCTCGATCGAGTCACACATTCAAGACACAAGACATATGGAAGTAAATGACAGACCGATCAGCCGTTTTCCGGTACCGGCACTCAGTGATCTGCCGGACGATATCCGGGAGCGGATTCTCGAAGTGCAGGAAAAATCAGGCTTTGTGCCCAACGTGTTCCTGGTTCTTGCGCATCGGCCTGGTGAATTCCGGGCATTCTTTGATTATTACGACGCGCTGATGCTCAGCGACGGTGGCCTCACCAAGGCCGAGCGCGAAATGATCGTGGTCTCCACGTCCGGGGCCAACAACTGCCAGTACTGCGTCATAGCGCACGGTGCGATTCTGCGCATCTACGCCAAGGATCCGCTGGTGGCTGATCAGGTCGCGGTCAACTATCGTAAGGCAGACATCAGCGCCCGTCAGTCTGCAATGCTCCGCTTCGCCCACAAGGTAGCCGCCGACTCGGCTGCCCTTGACGAAGCCGATTACGCGTCGTTGCAAGAACACGGCTTCAGCGAAGAGGACATCTGGGACATCGGTGCTATCACGGCGTTCTTTGCTCTGTCGAACCGGATGGCGAACCTGGTCGGTATGCGTCCGAATGACGAGTTCTACACGCTGGGGCGGACCGGCAAACCGGCGTCCGGCTCGTGACGGTGTCCGATACCCGAAAGCAAGAGGGGATCAGCTACCCATTCGAGACCCGGCCCGAGTTCGGCGAGAGCATGCCGGTTGTGCCCGGTATCGTCTGGCTGCGATCCCCGCTGCCGTTCAAGCTCGACCACATCAACCTGTGGCTGCTCGAGGACGGTGATGGCTGGACTGTGGCTGATACGGGTGTATTTTTTGACGAGGCCAAGGCAGCCTGGCACAAAGCCTTCGACGGCCCGATGGCAGGACGTCCTGTCGATCGCATCGTGGTGACTCATCTTCACCCCGACCACATCGGTTGCGCCGGCTGGTTATCAGAGACGTTTGACGCGCCGCTCTGGATGACCCGCGGTGAATATCTGTTGTGCCGTGTGCTTGTCGCCGATACCGGGCGCACGACGCCCGAAGCTGGCAATCGTTTCTACCGGGGGGCAGGTTTCCCGCTCGAGGCGATGGACTATTACCACAAAATGTTCGGTATGTTCGGCAAGTACGTCTCGCCAGTTCCCGAAGCCTACCGCCGGTTGCAGGACGGCGATTGCTTTGAGATCGGACCCGATCAATGGCAGGTGATTATCGGTCGGGGACACTCGCCGGAGCACGCTTGTCTTTACTGTGCCGAACGCAATCTGCTGATCTCCGGCGATCAACTGTTACCGACCATCTCCCCGAACGTCAGTGTTTATCCGACTGAACCCGAGGCTAATCCACTGGGTGACTGGTTGGAATCGCTCAAAATGCTGAAAGCGTCGATCCCCGCGGATGTGCTGGTGTTACCCGCCCACGGCCGGCCCTTCCGTGGCGCACACGAGCGTCTGGACGTTCTAATTGCCGAGCACAATGACGGCTTGGACAAGCTTCAGGTCCTGTGCCGCGAGCCGCGGCGGGCGGTCGACGTTTTCCCTGTTCTATTCAAGAGCGAGATCAACAAGCACAATCTGATCTTGGCCACGGGCGAGTCGGTTGCACACCTGAATTATCTCCTGGATGAGGGTCGCATCGAGGTCGAATCCGACACCGACGGCGTCAACTGGTACAGGGCCGCGGGTTAAGCCAAGGACGAGCCTTATCAGACGGCCTGCTGCCCGGCCCGGCATGGTAGACTGACTCAGTATCGGGCCAATGGCATCATTCGCGTGAAGTTCTCCATGTAAGCCCGGGCATTGGGCCTGCCATCATTACCCAGGGGCCTTGTCGGCAGGCGCCGTATCACCCTTAGTATTAAAGGGGATGCAGATTTGGCTGATGTGCCGCCAGGTTCAGGTGAGAAGAGCAGTCTCCGGGCTACGGTCAGACGGGTACTGTGCAGGATCGGTGTGCACGATTACCGGGTGATCAGCATCACGGGTAGTTTCGGCGCTGGCGGCACGGTTGAAAAGTGCGAGTGCCGCAGGTGCCAGAAACTGACCGTGCGTAGCGGCAGCTAGATCGTATGCTCCGAAGCTTTACCATTGATGGCCATTCAGAAAAGCTTCCCGGTGCGCGCGGGCAATCAGGTCATCAGCTTGTCAGGCGTTGCTGCGTTACAGTAATGGGTTGTATCACAGATGACGGATAAGTTCTTACAGTCAGTTCGGGAAGCTCTTCGGGCCGATCATGCGCCGGTCCAGATTACGGTGATGTGGTCGATGCCGGCAAAGACCAACAGGGAGTAGATGACGGCCAGAGCGAGAACTGTCACCGGGGTCTGCCAGCCCCTGCCAGCCCAGGTGCTACGCATGATGTTGAACAACTGCCAGAACAAGTAGCACTCGAGCGCAAACGGCATGAACCCGAGAAAACCGAACACTGGCATCTCGAACACGCGCCAGAAGTTCAACAGCGGGATCGAGTACACCCACTTGGCAGCGGACCAGAAGTTCCAGAATTCCCAAAGCACGCCGCATACCAGCCCGGCCAGCATCATGCGGGCCAGTCGCTGGTAGTCGCCCCGCCTGGCCTGGCCGAGGAACGAGGCCGATGGGTCGTAGTGATGAAGAACCGGATCCAGGATGAGCACGATCCCTACCCACAGCAGTGGAAAGCAGTAGTCGGGCAGTAGCACGACCAGAAACATCATGATAAACCCGACAGTTACGCAGGCATAAAGAAACCGGGGGGTGACATTGAGTGCTGGCCCTGTCAGGCGTCTGCCCACCCTGAGATTTCCGAGCAGCAAGTCGGTCTCGAGTACCGCCGGGATGACTGTCGCAAACGATACGGTGTAGCCGAGCCAGCGCAGCCAGGTGATCTCAACAATTCCGTGGTACAGCCAGTTCTGCAGATGGAAATTCCAGCTCTCGAAGAAAAGCCACACCACCACCGAGCAGCTGGCCATCCAGAAAAATCGGGAGCCGTCGCCCAGGACCAGCGAATCGCCGGTTTTCAGGCGATTGATGGCTCCGATCACCGGGATGAATGTCCACCAGGCGAACAGGTAGAAGAAGGTGTGGAAAGGCTCGACCTCGGCGAGCATCAACGCGAAAAAGATCGCGTGAAGGGCGACGCCCAGGGTAAGGATGGTTCTATCTCGGCTCATGCGTGTGTGGCCCATATTTCCAGTCAGATAGTCAAGGTCTTCAAGCCAGATATTCTACCGTGGGCAGAGTGATTTTTCGTGTGCCGTCCAAATGATGACCGCTGCAAACCTAATTCAGCAAGTTGCTGTGGGGGTCGGACCATCGACCGGGGCCTATTCCAGCTGATCGCCTTTGAATCGGGGCCGCCTGACGGGATAATAGCTTTTCTTCGCCGCGGTCCAGCCCCCCAGGCCAGGGCAAATATTTGCCTCTTTCGTGTGATCCCCGTCACATCGAGCAGGATACTGGTATGATGAAAATAATAGATCAGCGTGTTATGCCGTCGTTTGCCAAGACAGCATTCCTGCGGGGATAAGTGAAAATGGCTCGAATTCAAAGTGGTCTGAGAATCGTGAGCGCATGGTTCGTTCTTTGCAGTGGTTTCACGGCCCTGTCAGCAGGGGCAGCTGACCCCCGGTCGCTACCAATTCCAAGTGACCGCACGGGAATGCCCACCGTCATTGTCTATACGAAAGGGCCTTTCAAGGACGATGGTTTTCCGCCTGCCGAGTTGCTCAATCTGGTTCAAGACGGCAAGATTTTGCGTGTGATCGTGGGGCTGGATTTCGACATGGTGGCGCCGCACGATCTCAGCGAGGCCGATGCCGCGGCCCAGGCCGCCAAGCTGGCCGCGCTTCAGCGTAAAGTGGTGTCGGCGACGCCGGCCTTGAGCAAAGCGGCCGTCCTACGGTTCCAGGCGATGCCCTACATGGGACTCACCGTCAATGAGGCGCAACTGCGCAGCCTCTTGAAAAATCCTGCGGTTAGAAGCATTAGGGAAGAGGGTATCCATAAGGCTCATCTCGATCACAGCACTGAAGTGATCCGTGTCGATAAGCTCTGGGAGCCTCCAATAAATTTGACCGGTGAAGGCCAGACTGTCGTGGTGATCGACTCCGGCAGCTACCACCCCGCGATGATCGACGAAAGCCGGATTGTGGATGGTGCCTGCTTTTCCCGTCCCAGCGTGCCCGTCATAGGAGGCACCACTTGGCCGATGTTTTGCAATCATTGGGGTAGTTGGTTTGGGTGCCGTTCAGCGTGTAAAGACTATGATTTACATCCCGTCACGGGGTGGCCAGCTCCGAAGTTAGGCAAGGAGGAAGGCAAGTTTTGTCCGAGTGGCTATGGCAAGACAGGGAGGGAGGCCCTGATTTACTCCGAATATTGTTCGCATGGCTCGCATGTTGCCACCATTGCAGCCGGCGACACGCCACGCGACAACCCGACTCTCAGGGGCGTGGCCCCAAAGGCCAAGGTCATCCGCATGCAGGTGTTTCACATTCTGTATGACTGGGAACGCGTAATCGGCTTCGGCAATTGGAGAGATTTTGATCAGACACACCTGCTTCATACTGGACCGAGCGCGACAGACATCGATATTCTTGGTGCTCTGCAACAGGTCTACAATTGGCGGCATAAGTACAACATCGCTGCGGTCAACATGAGCCTCGGCAGTAGTTGTAGCCACCCAAATTGTTGGCCCTGGATGGACCACTGTGATCGGCGCATCCCCGCTTATAGTGACATCATCGGCAAGTTGACCGATTTCGGCATCGCGGTTGTGATCGCTGCGGGCAACGGTGCACGACGCCATGGTGATGGCGTTGTCGGCCCGCCGGGTTGTGTTGAAAAGGCAGTGACCGTTGGCAGTACCCGCATTTTCTTGCCACCGGATGTGCCGACTGACGACGTCCTGTCGGGTTTCTCCGATCATTCCGAGGTGGTCGACCTGTTGGCGCCGGGTGGTGCAAATTTTGCCCCTAACCTTGGAATCAATGCGGGAATACCCCACCCTAGCGGTGATCCGCGCTATGCCCGATATCCCGGCACCTCGATGGCTGCGCCCCATGTCGCCGGCGCCTTTGCCGTCCTCAAGGAGTTCCGACCCTCGGCTACCGTGGAGGAACTGGAGACCGCGCTCAGGTGTACCGGCGAGCCGGTGGCCCGCTCTGACATCAGCAGAAACCGGATCGATTTGCGCAGCGCCTACCAGTTTCTTAAGGATGGCCTGACCGACTGCAACATGCCGGACCACCACCCGGGGGCGCCAGAATGGCTGCCGCGTCACAGATGGTTCTAGACTGGAAGGGTGTGAGCATCATGCAAAACGGACGACGAGGAGGGCTTGCCCGGAGAATTGACCCCTGTGATTACCAAACCGCCAGCCGGCCGGGTGTCAGGCCGGCCCAGCCGTGGACCGAGTGCTGTAAAGACCTGCTGCCGGTTTTCATCCTCAGTATCTTTACGCAGGTCAGGAGAGCAGCATGATCAGGCGCCTGGTTCTTGGGATGTGCGCTGCGGTCATGATACTGGCTGCAGTCAGCGTGAGGTCGCAAGAGGACAGCGGAACGTGCACCGGCGACACGGTAGACCTGTACGACGCGATACAGGGCGTGAGACAGATGCGCAATGAGATCCTCGACGCGCTGTCGGGCCTCAAGACGGCGGCCAAGACGGCCGGCTCGGATCAGCTCGACGACATGCGCTACGCTGAAGAAGACATGAACTCGACGTTAGCTCAGACCGCCGCCGCGCTGACCGATCTTGAGCGTTGTTACCACCAGGCAACATCTGCTACCAAGGACTGAACCCGATGCTGACGCGGACTGTACCGTTCACTGCCTGCCTGGCCACCGTAGCTACGCTGTTGCTGTGGCCGCTGGCCGGTCTGGCTGCGCCGGGTCCCTTGGCGCAGCTGCCGATCCTCTCCGCGGCCAGTACCAAGTCCAATATTATGATCGTCATCGACGATTCCGGGTCAATGGGCTGGGGCTCTGGACCTCCCATGGCGGTCGCCAAAAACGCAGCCGTCGCGCTGCTCGACTCGCTATCCAATGTACGGGTGGGCGTGGGCTCGTTTTCGCGCAGCTGGCCTTCTGGCCTCGAGTTGGACCACCCGGTTGCCGACCTTGAAGCGAATCGTGCCTCGATCAAAAAGGCCATTATGGACCTGAGGGCGAGGGGCGGCACACCGCTAGTCGAAACCATGCAACAAACGGGGCGTTATTTTGTGGGGACGGGTGGGGATAGTAACCCCGGAAACCATGCCTCGACCAGCTGTACCGCCAATGGGTACTACTCGGGTAAGCTGACGCTGAAGCCTGGCAGAGGCGATGAGAAATACAATGTAAAAGAGGTGTTTCCCAGAAAGCCCGAAAAGGGCGAAAGTATCGGATCACCGATCTGCCACTGGTGCCAGAAGAACTTTCTCATCCTGCTGACCGACGGCTGGGGTTGGGGTGGTCCTTCCCGCCCGCTGCGTGGCCGTTACTGCCCCGGCTGCTGGCACGGGATGATCAGTGTGGCCAAGGCGCTGAACGAAGTTGATCTGCGCCCGGATATAGATAACTTCAAGGGTGAGGAAGTCACGAACAATCTGGTTACCTACACCATCGGGTTTCACACCAGCCAGAACCTGCTCAGGAAGACCGCCGAAGCGGGGGGCGGCCTTTACCTGGAAGCCGACACCCCGGCCACGCTCAAGGCCGCCTTCGCCAAGATCGGCGAGGACATCGTGGCACATACCCGAGGTTCTTCGTCGGCTGCCTCGTTTAATACAGCCTCTTTAAAGGCCGGGGGCCTGATTTATCTGACCCGATTCGACACCGAGAACTGGACCGGCGACGTGATGGCTGCCCCCTATTCTTCAGCCGGTGTGGGTTCCCAGAAGTGGTCAGCCGCAAACAGGCTCAACAAAAGCAAACCACCTGGTTCGCGTACGTTGCTTACGTACAACAACTCGGACAAGGCTGACATGCTGTTGTGTCCGGGGGTTTCCGGCACGCTGCCCAAACATCATACACCCGAGCTCGGCGGTGTGCCGTTTCGCTGGAACAAGATTGCCGATCGTCAGCTCGGGGACCTGCTGGTCGGTGCCACGTCAAGCTCTGCAGGTCTTTATAGCTACGCAAAGAAGTGGGGCACTCAAGGTACCGCCCCCGGACAGTTTCGACTGGCCTTCGATATTGCGACGGACACCAAGGGTGATGTTTACGTAGCTGACTATAACAACCATCGGATACAGAAGTTCGATAAGGAAGGCGCTCTCCAAGGTGCGTGGGGAGAGTATGGTTTCCTAGACGAGAACCTGATTTACCCATCGGGTATAGCGATTGACTCCGAGCGCAACGTCTATGTCGCACAGCATACGTCGCACTCAATCAAGAAGTTCGACATGAATGGCAATTTCCTGATGACAATGGGTGGGTATCCCGACCTCTACTACCCGTTCGACGTGGCCGTAGATGCAGAACTGAACATTTACGTGGTCGAGTTGCAGAACCACCAGATCAAGGTGCTAGACAAGACAGGAAAGTTACTGCGCACCATGGGCCGTTACGGATCTGGAAACGGTCAGTTCAAGTATCCCAACCGTATCGCCATCGATGAGGATGACAACCTGTACGTCTCCGACTACCTCAATCATCGCGTACAGAAATTCGACTCTGCAGGAAATTTCCTCCGCACGTGGGGAAGCTACGGCACTGGAAACGGCCAGTTCCGATATCCCTATGGTATCGATACCGACAGTAAGGGAGACGTCTTTGTGGTGGAGTACGAAAACCGGGTGCAGCAATTCGATGCCGAAGGTGGTTTCAAAGCGAAGTTTGCCGATAAGACGGGCACAAAAGACGGTGAGCTGCGTTATCCGCGCGGAATTGCCGTCTATGACGGGAGTGGATGTGGCGGCTCGAGTTTCTATGTGGCTGATGCCTATAACCATCGGGTTCAGAAATTCGTCGCCAGTGCTGCCATGGCAGTCAATGTGAGCGTCGGTAAAGGCAGGCTCGATTACCTGCGGGGTGATCGTTTACTAGAGGGTGGCTTATTCCGTAAACGCGACAGCCTGTTAGGCGACATCATCCACTCCTCTGCGGTGCACGTGGGCAAGCTGGATCTCAGGTGGCCGGCAGGTGGCAAGTTTCCGGATGGTTCAGATTCTTATGCAGCATTTATTGCCGGCATACCAGCAAAACGCGGCGAGATGGTGTATGTGGGCGCCAACGATGGCATGCTGCACGGCTTCGACGCTAATACCGGAGACGAGGTGCTGGGGTATTTACCGGGTAACCTGTTCACCGATAGGTCCAGTGAGGGTTACCATTATCTGACTGACCACAAGTATGGCCATCGCTACTATGTAGACGCCACCCCGACGGTCTCAGAGGCTTTTATCAAGAGCAAGTTCGTATCGAAGAAGAGCTGGCGCACCGTGCTGGTGAGCGGCTTGGGTGCCGGTGGTCGCGGTGTGTTTGCGCTGGACGTGACGGACCCTAGAAAATTCAAGGAATCTGAGGCGAAGAAATTGGTGCTGTGGGAGTTCACCGACAAAGACGACCTGCAACTGGGTTACACCCTGGCGAGACCGACTGTCGCCTTGATGCCGAATGGGCGCTGGGCAGCGATTCTAGGCAACGGCTACAACAACAAAGACCCGTCCGGAGAGGCTGTATTGTTCATTCTCTTTCTGGACGGCGGTCTGGACGGCGAATGGAAGGAATGGGATGACTATGTCAAGATTCCAATCCGCGGCATCGGCGATGCTGCCAACCCCAATGGTCTTTCCACTCCAGCGATTGTGGATACCAACGGCGACAAGATCGCCGACCGGGCGTACGCCGGTGATATCCATGCCAACCTGTGGGTGTTTGACCTGAGCAACGAAAACCCAAAAAAATGGCACTCTAAAAAGCTTTTGGATACCATGCGCAGTCAGCCGATCACCGTCAAGCCTGAAGTCATACGCCATCCTGCGGTACCGACCGCTGGCAATGTTCCCAACATGCTCGTCTTTTTCGGTACCGGTCAGTACCTGGTGGCCGGTGACAACACGACCACCAACAGGCAAAGTTTTTATGCGGTGTGGGATCGGGGGGATACTAATCTCAGGCCAGACAAGCTGGTCAAGCAGGTTTTTGCGTCCAGCCCCAGGTCGAACGGCCGCGTCATCGAACGGAACCGCTGGAAAAAACTCAAGGTCAACTATAAGAACGTCGCTAAAGGAGACCGTTACGGATGGTACCTGGACCTGCCCGCGTCGGGTGAACGGGTGGTCACCGATGCTCGTATCCGGGGCAAATTGATCTATTTCAACACTCTGATTCCCGGCGATCCCAGGCCGTGTGCGACCGGTGGCACCGGCTGGTTGATGTCGGTGGAGGCAGTTACCGGTGACAGCCCGAGAACCCCAGCGTTCGATTTTGACGGCGACGGTAAGGTCACCCCTGCCGGCGATAGCTGCCCCGGGTTTAAGTCCAAGCTGGGCTATGCAGGCGTTCAGTACCAATCATCTGGCGGCGTGCCCACCGGCCTGGCCCTTATCGGGAACAAGCGGGTGACAGGGGGTACCGGAACAGATAGCCCCGCCAGCCTAGCGGGGGGCACGGGTTCTGGCACTGGCACTGGCACGGGTACTGGCAGCGGCAGCGGCAGCGGCAGCGGCAGCGGCACTGGTACTGGCAGCGGCGCTTCAAACAACGCTGACAATACACTGGAGGATATTCCAGGCGGCCCGACTGGCCGCTTGTCCTGGTCTCAGTTGTCTTACTGACCTGTGGCTCGGAACGGGGGGTTTCCAGCGACCGACTTCTAGTTAGCAGAAATCCGGTTGTCCGGGCAGGTACAGCACCCACAGTTGAATGGCGGTGCTGTCAGAAACGAGCCGTTGCCGACAACACTTAAGTTTTTTGCTGAGAGTGGTGGGCTTTGCCGTAGCGCTATGAAAAAACGAGTGTTCCTTTTGTTGGGTGGCCTCGGTTTGTTGTGTGGCGCGTCTACGGCCAAAGCCGTCGACCAGGTGATCATCCCGCAGGGCGGCGAGCGCTGGTCGATCGGTTCCACCGTGCAGATCGAGTGGCAGCTCGCTGATGCCGAGACGGTGGACCTCAAGCTGGTCGCAGAAGATGATACGGAGTACGTCATCGTCGAGGCTATAGACAACAGCGGCCACTTCCAGTGGATTCTTGCTGATGACGTACCGGATGGTAGCAATCAGAGAATCGATGTCGTGCCGTTCGAGGGTGACACAGTATCGTCCGCTGCTCTAAGCATCCAGGCTCATGCGGAAGCTGAGACCTTCCACGGTAACCGTCAGGAATACGACGAGGATCTTTCCGACCGTGCCCGTGTCTATAGCCCAGCGGAGGGTGGGGTTCTCAGGCTCGGTGAGGATGGCATGGTCGTACTCGCATGGGACGACGTCGACAACTGGCTGCTGGATGAGGTCAACATCGAACTGCACGAGCACGGTGGCACGGTTCTGGATGACGACACACAGACAACCACGGCCAGCTACGACTGGCAGCTCGATAACGGCCAGTGTGAGGATACGGCCTGTTATTTCCGGATCAACTCGACCGGGGATTCGGACCGCGTGGTCACCAGCGGCTACTTCACTGTGGCCGGAGACGACGTCGAGATTACAGCTGCCGAAGCTGTGGACTGCGGCACTGACGCTGACCTCGAGGACAAGACCTTCGAGCCGGGTGGCGAGCTTATTGTCAACTGGACCGATGAGGCCGAGGCGTTGGGCCAGGATCTTCGCATCGAGCTCTACAAGGGCGGGCGCTATTACCTGTTGATCTCCGAGCGAGAGCTCGCCAGCGCCGGTAATGCCCTGAGCTGGACGATACCCTACACGGTGGTCGAAGGCGCCGATTACACAGCCAGGGTCAGCTCGCGTACAGATGGCACAGTCTTCGGCTTCAGCGACACCTTCCTGATTGATTCGCCGCGCGAGGAAGACGACCTGGTGACAATGGAGGTCAGCGACCCTGATGCGGAGACCGAATGGGAAGAGGTTGACGATGGTACGGTGACTATCGAGTGGCAGGACAACCAGAACAACGAGGATCTGTTGTTCACGGACCGGCCGGATGATGTGAAACTCGCGCTGTACAAGTCCGAGCGGCGATTCAAGACCATATTCAGTGCCAGCCTGACCAACAGTGAGGTGCTGTCCTATGCAAATCAGCCCGAGACCCATGACTGGAATCTACTGAACACGATTCCCTCGGGCGATGATTACAGCGTACGGGTGCTGTCGGCCGATGAGGATACCGGCGACGAGACCGACTATGCCCAGAGCAGTCCTTTTGCAATTTTGGCCGAAGGTCTATCCATCATTGACGCCACCGGTGATGAAAGTGCAGGCGATGCGACCTTTACGGTCATGCTTTCCCTAGAGCCTGAAGAGGAAGTGACCATCGATTACGCCAGCTCCGATGGTACTGCTACTGAAGGATCGGATTACACTGCCGTAACGGGTACGCTGACCTTTAATGAAGGCGTTACCACTCAGACCTTCACTGTGCCAGTGCTTGATGACAGCATTGGTGAAGCCAGCGAGAGCGTAATCCTGGTGCTGTCGGATCCAGACCCGGCCGATACGCCAATTGCTGACGGCACCGGGCGTCTCACCATCACCGACGATGACGGCGGGGCCGACACCGAATGTCCGCTGGCCGTGACGATGATCTGCCCCGAGGACACCGAAGATTGTCCCCAGGATGAGGATGAGGACGATGATGAAATTATCCTGATCGAGGACGACACCTCAGACGACTCGTCTTCCAGCTCCACCACCTCCACCAGTTCCTCCAGCTCCACCACCTCCACCAGTTCCTCCAGCTCCACTACTTCCACCAGTTCCTCAAGTACCAGCACTTCCACCTCTACGACCAGTTCCACCACTTCCTCGAGTACCAGCACTTCCACCTCTACGGCCAGCGCCGTTACTACCACTGAGACAGACAGTTCCGATACCTTGGCGACGGGCAGCAGTGGTAGCAGCGACACCGATACCGATACAGATACAGATACCGAATCGGTGTCAGCGACGTCTACCCTCGTAAAGTCGCACTGCCTGGTCTACGTCATCTACACCGATGGCACAGTCAAAGGTCGGTTCTGCCAGTAAATCGGACTTTTTTCCTCTCACATCCACCAATGTAGACCAGTTGTTAAATACATCAATGGACATTTAAGAGCCCCCTCAGCTGAGAGGTGTTGTCTGTGACGGGCTAGGGCAGGCGGGTGTAGATACGCAGGGCGTTGTCTGCCGCGATCTTCTGTACCACCTCTCTGGGCAGCAGCGAGAGGAATTTCCGCGTCGCTTTGAGCTTGGGCACGTTACCCTTGGCAAATTTCGTCCCCGGCCCATCTGTTCGAGTGCGCTCCTGACGGCACCGTCGTAGTCGGCGCTTCCGCCACGCACACCGACCAGGTGGACATGGACGTCGATGAACTCAAGCGGCGGACCGGCTTCTGCCAGTGGCGCCTGAAACCCGGCTGCGAGG
>Ga0207984_1000365_pt1 | contig 27934 bp, 37 predicted proteins | sample ETNtaG_30_FD_185760 | JGI IMG/M metagenome (GOLD analysis project Ga0207984, IMG submission 185760) | Marine microbial and viral communities from oxygen minimum zone, Eastern Pacific Ocean - ETNP201306PF43B (SPAdes) (version 2) | ecosystem: Environmental > Aquatic > Marine > Oceanic ...
ATGAAATGTAATATCTTTTTGTAAAACCATTTGATTGTATCCCATTTTATTATCGAATCTTGTAACGGCAGGAAATCTTTCATAATCCATTCCTGCACACAATTCATCAACATACATTTTCCCGACTCTTGCAGCTGTATCTTTAATTGAATCATCTGTTGTATCAAGTCCTAAAACTTCAATAATCGTTCTCATGTTAGCTCTAATTAAGTCTATTTTTTCTTCACGGCCTAAATTGACTTCAACTATAGGTGTTTCTACACCTTTTTTAATAAGATACCTTTTAACTGCGTATCCTAATTTTTTATCCGTTTTCATTACTTCTCCATCCTATTGGAGAACTATTCTCCATTCTATCTAAATCAACATACCTTGGAGTTTTCTCCAATGCATCAATTATATCTATATCTTCATCTCCTCTATAACCGCCGTTATATATTTGATACATAACTTCTTCTAACCAAGGAGCATCCCATGGAGCTTCTTTCCAATAAGTATCTCTATTATGTTCTACTAGATTATTCTCTAATGCTACCCATTTTCTGAAACAAGCTTTACATTGTCCACAATGTTGTTCTTCACCTTCATAGCAAGAATATGAATCTAACAAGTATTGTGGTAGATTACCCTTTTCTAAATATTCTTCAACTAAATCTGTTTTTGTTCTATCTTTGAAAGGAGAACTAACTGTAAATCTTCTTTCTTCTGTCCAATGTTGTTTCTGCCACATATGGTTCAATAATGTTTCCATATGATAATAAAATATTTCGTCTTTATCAAAAGACCTATCTCCATTTACAGAACCCAACCATATTGTTTCTCCATAATGAGAAGCCAACAATACTAAATGAGCATTTCTATTTGGAACAATTGCATCATCTCTTTCATATCTACCCAAATCTAATTCTCTATCAAGATAAATTAATTCTTCAAACTCGCTTATTAAATTAGGAAAAGTTTCTCGTTCACGATCATCATAAGTAGAATTCATACATACATTAAGTAAAATATCTGGTTTCAATAAAGCGTTAATCATTAAACTATCCATTCCACCACTAAACAAAAGAACTGATTTTCCTCTAACTTGTTCTTTACCCTTTGTAATCATTTCTGCCATATTATCTTCCTATCTCATTTCCCCAAATATAACAATGAACTCTGGCAGCTACATTCCAACCTCTATCCATTGTTTCTTCTGCTATTCTTGCTACATGATCTTTATTCTGACTTTCTTCTGTAGCTCCTACTGGCATTATCCATATTGGATATACTACACCAGCGTCTCTAAACTGATTAACTGCATTTTCTATTTCACACCAACTTGTAAGACTTCCATTACAAACAAATTTTAATTGTCCTTGTGGGTCTTTAGAACCTTGATACTGTTTCGGTATTCCACAAGCATCTTGATATTCTTTTACAATGTCAGGACATATTCTATCTTTCTCTCCACTTGTACTCCATATCTTTGGACTTACTGAAAAGAAATATTCTGTTTCTTGACTGATACTGTCGTGCAAGATAGTTGTATATAGTTCATCTATAATTTTTCTTGTCCCATTAGTTTCAAAAGTAATATTTGTAATATTATTTTTCCATGTTGGTCCATAAAATCCATGTTCTGTTTTAAATAATTCTTTTATTTCTGTAATAACCTGAACAATATTCTTTTGTGCAGCTTTCATCATTGGCTCACCACCTGTAAAAGCTATATGAGTTTTATTGTCATACATCAACTGATGTAATTCATTTGCGACTTCTTCTGGAGTTCCTTTTCTTTGAAGTTTAGCAAATCTTTTTGACCAAGAATAAGAACTATCGCATCCATAAGGAAATACAGGTAATTGTTCTGGCACTGTAATATCTTTTAGATCAATTTCTTGATAAGGTAATACATAAGTTGAAGGATCTGTTGGATCTTTTTGTCCAAATCCATTACAATTTAAATTACAACCAAACATTCTCAACCATACAGTTGGAACTCCTGTGTAAACACCTTCCCCTTGAATACTTCTAAATATTTCTGAATATAACATTATGCTGTCGCTATATCTCCTGATAAAATTTCTTTGTTAAGTTCAACTAAGGTTTCAAAATCAAGTCTATCGCGATTTTCAAATGGATAATATATAGCACTGTTCTTCTCTGCTTCTATATGTTCACTACTAATAATCCAACATCTACCTTGATATTTTTCTTGAAGAACTGAATCAACATATTCTCCAGTCCATTCAGCCAAACCTTCACTACTAATTAATGGAAATGTTTGTAATTTACAATGGCCATCTTTTGTTAATCTTTGAAAATCTGGAACTAAAGGATCATCAGATTGAAGAATTACTGTATGGTCAAACCATTCTTGTAATTGTCTTTTAACATCTTTCAGTCCACCAAAGTCAACTACAAATCCTTGTTTATCTAAATGTTTACACCCAAATACAAATTTGAATGATCTACAATATCCATGTAGTAAATAACAATCTGTATCTGATTTCCAATTACGATAAGCGCATGGACCTATCTCTTTAAAATATTTTGTTGATTGATAAATCATTTGATCTTACACTCCATCATTAATTCAGTTAAACATGCTACCATGTTCACTTCTTGGTCAGCAACAAACGCTGACTTATATGTATAATCACTTAAAATAATAATGGCCTGTGGAACACTAGTGTTCTCAAATTTTGTAAAAAAGCTATCATATATTTTTCTGTAAATTGTTTGTGGATCATTATGAATGTTCAATGCGACCCACTTTCTCATTTTAGAGAATTCTTTCTCTTTGATAAAGCTTAACAGTTCGTTTAAACTTTCATCATCTAAATTGGCGAGAATACCACTGTCTATCTTTCCCGAAGCTGAGTACTTCTGAATCTCGTTGAGCATTCTACGAAAGTCAGGAAAGAATTTATTGACTACTTCTACAACTACTTTCTCGTTATAATCTACCTTTTCATCAGTAAGTATCTGCAGTATTCTCTGAAAAATTCCTGTGGCTATCTGTGGTTTTTGACTAGCCTGTATTGTAAAATCTATAACACTACATCTTGAATGTAATGGTTGTATGATTCTGTTCTTGTAATTACAAGTAAAAATAAACCTACAATTCTTTGAGAATTCTTCTATGAATCCTCTAAGTGCAGGTTGTGTTGATTGTGGGTTAAGATAATCAGCTTCATCTAAGATAACAATCTTTGGGCCGCCATCTACCGTAAGCGACACAGTAGAAGCAAACTGTTTTATCTTAACCCTAAGTGTATCAATGTTTCGTTCTTCTGAACCATTGATAAGAACAAAGTCTGCCCCTAACTCATTGCATAATGCTTTAGCTACTGTTGTCTTACCGACACCAGAAGTTCCACATAACAATAAATTTGGGATTTCTTTGTTGGCTACAAAGTCTAGAAATATTTTCTTCGTTTCTTGCGGAAGAATACAATCATCAATATGCCTAGGCCGATATTTCTCAACCCATAAAAATTCTTCTCTCATGCTTTCTACTCATTGTAGTTAGAATCAGGTTCTAAAGCGATGAAGTATTCTACTGGATATTTCCTATTTGTAAAATGTGCAATACCCTTAGAAGATACAAACGCTGTATAATCTCCAGGAATTAGTTTGATGTTTTCCATTCTAAGAAACATTTCGTATGTAGAGCCATTACCTTGAGCTACTGTTTTACTAAAGATGTTAGAAGTTGCATTCTTCTTATCTAAAACAGTTAAAACAACTGTATTTCCGTCACTAGTCAATACCATGTCTGGCAATGATAATACAGATGATGCCTTGAGTAACGAGTCTAAAACACCTTCATCTAAATCAAAACTGATTTCAGGATCAGGCATGTTTATCTCTTTTTGTGGAGATATAACCATTTGTGGATCTGCATAATAATATGTTACATTATTATCTCCTTCTGCCACGATTACTTTCTCTGCATTGAACTCAAAAGTTGGAGTATCAAATAAAGATATAGCTCCTAGATATTCTGATAAATCATAAATTGAATGTTCTTTATCAAAAACTTCTGGAACTATTGCCTTTGCATAAATGTTTTTCATGGCTGATACTGTTTTAAGTTCGTTTCCGGCCTTAACAGTCAACCCTGAATTGATTGATGAAAAATTTCTTAGTATATCAAGAGTTTCATTACTAATGTTCATTGGTTTCACTTTCCTCATTATTTAAATTGTGCACATGAAGTGCGATGATGCCATAATGTAAAACTTTCAATAGATCGTTTTTATCATAGCCATTTTTCTTTCCGTATCTCTGTGCATATTTGAGAATGTTCCCTAGAGAAAATCCCATTCCATGTCCAGAATCTACGATAAATTCTGTTGCTTGAAATTTGTTTTTGTTGTAATGCTGATGATATGTTTCATCAATATACTTTTTTAGCTCTGCTAAAATTTCACCTTCACTAAACTTATAATTCAAACTCATACTATTATTATAACAGCAATTGCTGTATTGTCAAGTTGTTTATGCCCCGAATGTTTTTTCTAAATTCGTTTTTTGATTATCTACAAAATGTTGTAATCTTGCACAAGCAATATCAAAATATTCTTCTTCTTTTTCAATTCCTATAAAATAAAATCCTTCTGCCAATGCAGCTACACCTGTTGAACCAGAACCCATAAATGGATCCAATACAATTCTATCTTTAGGTGTTACTAATCTACACAAATATTTCATTAATTCTACTGGCTTAACTGTTGGATGATGATTTTTAGATGGTGTAGTATCGTCTGTCCATTCACCTGCCTTATTCCATCTTTGTGGTGCACCATCTGGTAAATGATCTAAGCCTTCATTTCTTTCTGATCGTGAAGTTTTAGCGCAATAGAAATATCTAGCTGCTGTGCTTTTTGTAATTGGAAATCCTTCTGTAGCTTCTTCACTTCCGTCATGTATTATATTTGATGGAAATCTGCCCTGTTCAGATGATGCTATGTTTTTACCTTCATAACCACCTTCATATACATTTTTTGCAGTTTTATCAGTCTTCCACTCGCCTTGACCACCTAGCCTTTTATCATCTATCTCTGGGTTGATACCAACCCTACACCCATCAATGTTAATCCCACCTGTGCCATGCTTTAATACATTCTCTACTACTGTTCCCTTAAACGGTTTCCTTGCCATAACGATTGGTTCGTGTGCTGGCTTGAGTGCTGTACCCCAACCTTTATATTCCTCTACTTTCTTACCTATGTTATGTGATTTAGGAAACCCACTTCCATATATCCACATAATCTGATCTCTTATATCAAATCCAGCATCTTCAATAGGAATAACTCCTCTATGATAAGTTCGCGATCCAAAAAATGAGAGTAAATGAGCTCCAGGTTTTAATGTATTATAAACTTGTTTCCATAATTCTTTACTTGGAACATCATAATCCCACTTCTTACCCATAAAAGATAATCCATAAGGCGGGTCTGTTACACAAGCATCTATCTCTTTTAATTCTGATAAAACCTCTTCACAATCACCACAATATAAAATTGCGTTTCCTATAACTTTCTTTTTCACCTTACTATCGGCTCCAATTCATCTTGTAATTTTTCTGATTCAGATTTTCTATCATATTTTGTCTTATCTTTATGTGTGCGTGGCTTATGAAATTTATCCATATTCTTTTTTACTGGATTTCTTTTTTTCATTCTTGATACCTATGTATTTTCCTCTTATCCATCGACCATGACAATTACACTCAAAAGGTTCTGCCATATCTACCTCAGTAGTTTCATAATCAAAAGTAATTTCTTCACCTATCTGTATATCTCTCTTTGCAACAACTAATGCTACTAAACTTGGTTGGGTTTGATTGAGTTGATTCTTGCCTATAAAATTGTTATGTATTCTGATTTCAGTATTTGGATTACAATGATGGTTTATATGACCACCTTCATAACTTTCAATATGTTTATCATCTTTTATTCGTATAGAAGTTCTAGTTGGATATGGAAGATAATTACCTTCTAAATATAATACTATTTCTTCTTTCCTATATTCCTTTTTAGTATAAAGGCCTCGGCCTTTATCACTATCTGTTTCCCTAATTGTAAATTCATTAATCAATCTGAGCCACCCCTCGGATTTGAACCGAGGACCTGTGGTTTACAAAACCACTGCTCTGCCTCTGAGCTAGGGTGGCCGAACTGGTGGAGCGAATAGGAATCGAACCTACGACCTACTGGATGCAAACCAGTCGCTCTCCCTACTGAGCTACCGCCCCTTTTATTTATTAAAATTTCCATAACATTTCTTACAAAATTGTGGTGTTGCTGGATAAACTCCATAATCTACTTTAGTAAAAGATGGTCTACCGGCCATACTTTCGGTCTCATACACCACTTCTATTGATGAAATTCTAATACCACATTTCCAGCATTTACCTGGACCAAACTTTTCTGTAAATTCAATTTCAGCCATCATTAATATTCGAATAATACATCCTAATTACAAACACTCTAATTAATGCTGCAATTGTTATACCTGCTGTTGTAAAGATAGAAGTCATCAAAACTGAAAATTCTAATATTTCAAGAGCAATATATAATAATCCTAAATTAAGTGGATAAGTAATTACAAATCCTGTAAAAACTGTTACAAGCGTTTCTTTAATCGCCTCTATCTTCTTCTGGTTCATAATATACCCATTCCATAATTTCTTCAAACATAAGTCTAAAATCTTCTAATTTCAAAAAACTCATGTCTTGTTTTATTTGATGCCGTCTATACACATTATATGCATTTTCTAATTGTTCTTCTGTATATAAAATCATCTAAAATCTCTCAAAACCTGCCGGGGATGGAGTCCTGTCTATCCATAAAGAGTATAAATAAGTGAGCTCTTCGTATGTTGAACTCCTGTCCCTAGGCCGAGGTAATTAGCCCCCTATTATTATTTTGTTTTTCTTAAAATAGATCCACTAAAAATTGCTACACCACCTATGAACCCAATACCAATAATAATTGGTATGTCTAACATAGACCATACACCAAGATAAAACATTGATGCGGTGAGATATATTCCCACTGCGATAAAGATGTTTCCTAATATTTTCATGCGTAATACCCCATTGCAAATCCTAAAAATAAAATAAAAAATGTGTAAAAAAATAATTGATAATTATTCATAATTAATCCTCTCTAATTCCGTTTCCCCAATCAATCACAACTGGAAATCTTGGGATACCATCTGGTGTTTTCTCAAAATATCTACAAGTTACCCATGTAGGCTTATCTTCTTGTTCTAAGAGTGCTTTCAATGTTTCTTGATTGCCTCTTACACCACTTTTGAAGTTTCTTCCATCACCAAGTTCTAGTTCAAAGTGTTTAGCATATCCTGCCCAATTACCTTGTCCTTCTAAAACATTGATAACATCAAATTCTTCTGTTATAAATTCTTTTCTCTTGAGAAGATTTTTACTTCTCTTATTTTCGTAAGGTGTATCATTACGAACCATCTGGCCTTCATAACCAGCTTCTGTATATTCTGAATACTTCTTATCAAGCTCTTCTTGAGTTTCACACAAAGTTGTTTCAACAAATCTTAATGAATCTTCATCAGGATTATCTTCACCTATAAAGAAATTTCTTATAGAAAATATCTCAGTCGGATCATTAGTATTGAAACTATCGTAAATATGATATTGAACTTTTTCAAAACACTCTTTTGCTTCTTCTGCTGTCGGTTTTACTTTCCTAACAAGACTTGTAATCTTGTTGAAGTCTGCTTTTAATTCGTGATTGTAAAGTTCACCATCTAAAATTATATCTGGCTCTTCTTTAAAAAATTCTTTGAGATCATGTTCAATATGTCCACAAGTATTAATTGTTTTACCTGCTCTAGTGAACAATCCGTCTTTAGTTGCTATGCATCTAATGCCATCTAACTTCGGCTGACTCCACCCAAAGTCCTGTGGTCTTTTTGTATAATCGTGAGCTAGCATGGGTTTAAACTTATCGTAAGAGTCAACTTTTTCTATATCTTCAAAATATTCTTTTTCTTCTTTCTTTTCCCACTTAGCTATCGCTTCTTTCTCAGCTTGTTCAGAAGGCGTTGTTTCATTGACTTTTCCGATATTTTTACCTTCTGTAAGTTTCCATTCAGAAGATACCATTTTGCCACCTTGAATTCCAGCAACTGTTCTATAACCAGGAGCCATTACTCCATTTCCTGTCCATTCAATAGTGTATTCTCTAATTTTTCCTTTAGAATCTCTTTTGTATAGTGTATTTAGTCTATTTATCATGCTATAGAAATTTCCCTCCCCTTCGTCAAGAATAGACTAAGAGAGGGAAACGCGAGGTAATTGTTAAAATGCTTTTTCATCTGTATCTGGTTTGTCAAAATCGTCAAATGCGATTGGGTCTAAATCTTCACTCTTTACTTCTGCTGCTTTCAATTCTTCTTCGATAGGCTCTGCATCTATTTTAGTGTAGAGATCCAAGAATGTCGCTTTTGTTTCAGTATCGAACCTTGAAACACAAAGTTCAATTGCTTTCATTTTGTCTTTGAACATTGAGAAAGCTTGTGAAATATGGACTAGGCGCCTTGTTGAAATTAGTTCATCAATTGCTCCTTCAAAGAAAGATTTTCTGATAACATCTGCCCAAGTTACTAGGCAATTGATGTAATCTTCCATTCCAGGAATTTCCAATCTTTCAAATTCTTTGAAAAGAATTTTTTTCTCAATTGCGTTAGATGGATATTCTTGCTCCATTGTTATGGAGAACCTTTCCAAGAAAGCTTCATTCAAAATGTTTGTTCCGATAAATCGGCCATCATCAGAGCCCTTTCCTTTTGTATTCGCTGTTGCGATTATTGTAAATCCTTTCGCTGGGGTGATATACTCGCCAGTCTTTTTGTTAAGATATCCACTACCTTCAAGAATGGACTGCAAACACATGATCTTGTTAGACGCTAAATCAATTTCGTCAATTAAGAGAACAGCACCTTTTCTCATTGCTTTGAGAACTGGACCTTCCCTGAAAACGATATTGCCGTCAACCAAAGTGTTTGATCCAATCATATCATCTTCGTCAGTTTCGACTGTAACATTGACCCTGTAGCATTCTCTTTTGAGTCGCGCACAGACCTGTTCGACCATCATTGTTTTACCATTTCCTGATAAACCTGTGATAAAAACTGGGAAAAACAATCTTGAAACCAAGATTTTTTTCAGATCCCTGAAGTGTCCAAATGGGACATATTCTTTGACTGACTCAGGAATGACTATAACATCACTTTGTAGCACACCAACAGTCCCAACTGATGGATTGCCGACTGGAAGATCAATTACTTCCGCTGTTGCTACTCCTGCGAGCTCTAAAGAATAAGTGCCGTGTCCAACTCGATATTCTGGTTTTAGTAACCAAGATGGAGTTGGGCATCCTGTTTCTGATACGATTTTCCTGACTTGTGCAGTGGAGAATTCCACTTGGCCTGGAAAAACGATATTTGCTGCATCTATGAATTTCTCATGCTGAGCTGTAATTTTAACTGTCATTTTTTTCCTCGCAAAACTTCATTATATATACATTATAACAAAAGCGTACCTGCGGTTTCAAGTTTTTCTTCATACCGCCATCTGCTCAACAAATTGGTTGAGAATTACCCTTTGTTTCATTTTATTATTTCCTGCCTTGATAAGAGCTCTTTTTAATTGACCCTTTTTGGCTCCAATATCTACATTAAGTTCATCAGCTTTGTAATCAATATTGATTTTCTTTTGATTGATAACGATGGACAAGTCATATGCTCCATCAGTAAATGATGTTGATAATTTGTTAAATTCTTTTCTTTTGTTTAATGAGTATTCATCATAACCCTTCATTTTAGCTCCACAGAAATTTTCTACATTACTGAAGAAAGCTGCGCCACCAGTTTTTGTTAAGTAAAACCCGATTGTTCTAACATTTGCTGTTTCTTTAAGCCATTCTAACATTTTTTTAGTTTTGCTATCATAATACCTATCTTCTGAGGCTGTCAATGGAAAGACTTTATTAATCTTCCTGTCAACTAAATGAGCGTTGTAATCACTAAAACAATTATGACTTTCACCATCAGTCAGTGCTATGAAACTACAAATATCTAACCCGTAATTTCGTTTAAAATCTATTAAGTAATCTCTCATTACTACTATTGTTGCATCTAATGGAGTTCCACCCAAGTTTAGTTTAGTTGGTGCATACCAATCAGAATCATATGATTCAGATCCAACCTTTTCATAACCATAATAAAAGTCAGTAGATGCTGCTAATTGGAACCAATTTTCCATATTTCGAGTAAACTCAGCATTTGACATTTTTTCATTGAAAATTTCAAGAAGTGCAAGATTGCCTAAATCCCATTCCCTCATGCCGTCATTACATCCCTTTGCTTTACCATAAACTCTTTCGCTTTGCCAATCTTGATATGATGTCATTTTATCTTCACCATCAAATTTAGGCCTTGAATAATTATCACTAAAAGCAAACAATCTAAATGGAATTGACAAACGCCTGCAGAACATTGAAAGTAATGTTGCCTGTTCTACTGTTGGTTTTACTGAACCGGACATTGATCCAGACCAGTCAATTACCATTACAACACCATGATTTTTACCATCTGGTGTTACTTGGACTCTATTGAAAATGTCATCCTTTAATCTATACAGATGCAAGCGATCCATATTCAATTCACCTGTTTTAGCGCTATAACTTCTTTTATAGTCAGCTGCTGCTTTTTTCATTTCAAATTCTTTGACCATGTAGGCAACGATTTTTTTGTTGCTATCTACAAAGCGTTTTACATATTTTTGAATAGGATCCCTATTTAAAGGCTTTCGGTATTCGTTTACTGGTTTTCTATTGACTAATTCATCAATTTCTTTCCATTTGACTGTAAAATTACTGTATTTGATTTTGTTTGTTAATTCGTAGTGCTTAGGCTCTCTGGTTAAATAATCGGATTTAAATAAACGACCTTCGTTTTTTCTGAATGATTCATCAGTTTCAGATTTGTTTAATTCATCTGCTAACTGCTCTTCTGGAGATTTTCCACCTTTCGAACCAGGATTTGGCTCAGAAGCTTCTTTAGATTCTTCATCAGATTCTTCATCAGATTCTTTTTCAGCTGCTTTCTTATCAGCATCTTCTCCGAAAAGTTCTTCATCATCAACCGATCCACCAAAAGAATCAGTTTTACCAGAATAAATTTCTTTACCTTCCTGTTCAGCTGTATCTTCGCCTTCAACTTGAATTGTAATAGTCTCACCAGAAGTTTCGCCTTCATCTGAAGGATCAATTTCAAGCATTTCCATCAAAGCTTCTAACTCCTCTTGAGTCATTGACTTCATTTCTTCATCAGTTCGTTCTTTTTGTCGATCAAAAAGCTCTATGGCCAATTCCATGACTTCATCAAAAGTTTTGAGATTTTTACACCTTACAATATAAGGACGCTCTTCATCTGAAAATTGAACTCGTGCTTGAGATCCGATTTTAAAATGAATATTGATTTTATCAATTAAGTTAAGCTTTGATAAATCCTTTCCTTTAATACCAAAGAAATCGTCAAATGCTAATTCTTCATAGCCTTTGTAAAAAGACCTGCGAAGTCCTGGATATTTGGTTTTGATTTTATCTTCAATGCGACAATCTTCAATCACATTTAAGTAGCCTTTAAACATACTACCTTTTTCACAAACTGCATCATGCCAACCTTCAGCTGGAGTATTTCTAGCATGTCCAACTTCATGTCCCATAAAAAGATCATAGAGCTCTGAGCTCATATTATCTTTTAGGATTGGACAAACTAGTGTCCTTGATTTTACATCAAAATATGCTGTTGGAACTTTTTTATGAAGAACGGTGATGTTCTCAGTTGCCATAAGTTTGGCTAAAATGTCTTTATTTGATAATTCTAAATTTAACATGGTCCGTCTGGTCCTTCTTCAAATCGCTTATTTGCAACTAAATCTGCAAGATCATCAAAACTCCAATAAGAAGCTTCGAAAATTCCCATTTTTAATTCTGCAATAAGTTCGAGTCGACTCAATTCAAGCGCATCTTCAAAATGACGCTCTAAAATCTCTGTATTTCCTAAGTGGCTCATTATGTGCAAATCCTCATTATGTATATAGTATAACAAAATAGTACCCGCGGTTTCAAGCAAAATTTTTTTAAAGGAACTCAAACCAAGAAGTTAAAATGTACTTATCTGACTCAGATTTTCTCCCACAATGATAAAAAGGTAAACATGGTGGCCATATTGCCACTTTGCCTGTTTCAGGTTGTATTGCCGTACCACCCATTGAAAAAACTGTTTGGCCTCCTTTTTCAACATCATTCAGAAATACTATGACGGCAAGGTATATCTGGGTGTGATTTGGGCCAGACTCTATATGAACTGCAGGGTAGCCTTTATCTTCTGATGTATATTTTTGTATCTGTAAAGAACGAAATCCTGTCTGAAACATTTTTGTCATAGGTTCATCTGCCGGCATGTAATCGGTATGACAAAGAGTATGTAATTCTCTTTCATACTTTTCACCTAATGGATATATTAAATCATGTAATATTTGTTTGTATGCCACGGCTTGTGGTCTTGGATCACCCATAAGTTGCATTTCTTGGGATTGTTTTCTATGATCATCTATTCTGAAGGTTATACTTTCTTCAAAAAATTCTATCAATTCTTTACAAAGAACTTTTGGAACAATGTCTTTGTATTCTTTTATTACTTCTGAAAGGTATGTGTCGTGTAATTTCATTATAATGCAAATTTAGTTTGATGTTGATATTTTTCTTTTCCACGAGCTCTAAACTTTTTTATCTTTCTTGCCTTTTCAAAGGCTCTTTGTCTAGACAACTCACCTAATCTGTCTACAAAAAGTATTCCGTCTAAATGATCTAATTCATGTTGAAATACTCTAGCCGTCATTCCACTTGCAAGTTGGCCTTCTTGTTTACCATCTTGATCTAAATATGATATCGCTACATGAGATGGTCTAACAACTCTTGCAAAAACATCTGGTAATGAAAGGCATCCTTCTTCCATTGTATTCATTTCTGGAGAAAAATCTTTTATCTCTGGATTGAAACAAACAATACTCTCTTTTTTAGTTTCACCTCTCATAGCAAAAACCCTATATGAATAGCCTAATTGATTAGCAGATATGCCTAGACCGGAATTTTTCCACATAGCGTCCACAAGTTCTCTTACGAACTCTTTAGTATCTTGCTCAGGGTTTTCGAATGACCAATCTTCGGTTACTTTTTCTCGTAACTTTTTCACTTCTTTAATTATCATAATATTATAATATATAAAATCCTATACAGTATCCCGTCAAAAACATAATTAAAGCCTCAATTGGATGCTCACGCGACCACTCCCATACTCTTTTGAAGTATGCTATCATTTTTAAAACTTCTCATTTTCACACCACTCTTGAAAAATTTTGAGCCTTCTCAAACTCAATTACATTATTAAACTTCTCATTCATGCTGTCGCCTTTATGACTTATAATAAAGGTGTTAGTATCATTTCCTAGAGTATTTAGTATCTTTAGAAATTCATCAGTTCCACCCTCATCAAGTGAACTGTCGAACACTTCATCAAGCACCAATAAATTTGTATTAACAGAATTTTTTAACTTAGCTATACTTCTCCATGTAAAGAGTAGCGCTAAGTCTATTCTCATTTTCTCGCCTTCGCTAAAAGATGAATAAGTAAATGTATCTCTATATCTAGATTTAATTTGTTCGTTGAATTCTTCATCAAGTTCAAACTGAACAAAAAACTCCATACTCGCTAAGTATTTATTAATTAATTTATTCATGATTGGCAAATACTGACGAATTATTTTAGTTTTTATACCAGAATCTCTCAAAAGTATCTCTGCTAGATCATAATAGTGCCTTTTATCTACTAATTCTTCTTCCATGCCTTCTAATTGTTTGTAAGCCTTTCTATACTTCTCTAATTTTTCTTTATCTTCTTCTGCATGTTCTTCAGCTTCTAATTCATTCAATTCTTTAGTTAATTGTGATCTATATCTTTGACCAGCAGTAATATGACTTTGTTCTTTTTGAATATCTGTTTGTATTCTAGTTATTTCTTTATTGATTTCAGCTATTTCTTCTAATCTTGTATTGATTTCTTGAATAGAAGAGCTTCTTTCTCTCAATTTTTCATCAAGTTCTTCAACAGTTTTATCAATTTCTTCGCAGATATGTGATTTATGTCCTTCTTCTATGTCTTGTTTACAAGTAGGACATTCATCATTTGTTTCATAAAACTTTTCTTCTTTCAATAGTTTTCTTCTATCTGATTCAAATTTCTTTTCTTCTACTAAAACAGATTGTAATTTTATTCTAACATCATCTTCATCTTCTTTGAAATTTTGTTGTTGTTCTACTCCTCTAGTTAAAAGATCAATACTACCTTCATAAATTGCTTCTTGTTCATCTGATTTTTCAATATTAGATTTTAACTTTGTTATCTGTTCATCACGATTTTCTTCTAATCGCTTCATGGTATCTTCTTGACTCTTAATCTTTTCCTCACCAATTTTGATATTAGTCTTTATTTCATTAAGCTCATGTCGTAATGTTGCATATCTCTGTTTAAGTATCTCGTTCATTACTGAAAAGATTTGTATATCAAGTATATCTTCAATAATTCTTCTTCTATCAATAGTAACCAATTGCATAAATGGTGTAAATGAAGAACTACCTAACACAACTACTTGAGTAAATGACTTATAAGTAAGTTTAAGTATCTGTTGTTCTAGTATAGCTTGATAATCTCTTACATTAGCATCTTGATGGATCAAACTACCATTAAGATATATTTCAAACTTATTCGGTTTAATAGCACGCATAACTCTATATTGTTTTCTTCCAATAGAAAATTCTACTTCAACTACTGTATGTTTCTTATTGATTGAATTGATTAAAGCCATCTTATTGACTTTCCTGAATGCTTTTCCAAACAAACCAAACGTCAAGGCATCAAGCACTGTTGACTTACCAGAGCCGTTAGCTCCTATTATAAGTGTTGTGGGTTTTCTATTAAGGTCTATTTCTGTGAAAGTGTCGCCTGTTGATAGAAAATTCCGATATCTTACTTTATGAAACTTTATCATACCCAAGTTTTCTAAGCTTTGTTTGAAACTCTATTGCGATTTCTAATCTTTCTGTTCTTTCAGTATTAGAAACACTTCTACCACTAATAAACATTTCTTTAATAGTGCATGTATCATCAGGAGTTACTAAAAATGTAACAGTATGTCCTTCACATTCGTATTGACCATTATATATTATGTTACTCATTTTATTGGAGTTACAGATCCTTTTGGTGGTGTTATTATTTTACTGAATATTTCTTGATACTGATTAAGTAATTTTTGTTCTGGATCAGCCATCCAAATTATTTGATCTGGATTAAGTGTTATGTTTCCTGCAGCAATTAAATCATACGGAAAAAGTTGAATATTAGGACCCTTCTCTGTTTGTTGAATATTAATGAACAAAGGGTTTTTTAATTCATAACTCACTTCATCTACTTCTGCCATTATTTGCTCAGCTGTTGCTAATTGTATTATTTTTATCATACTAAAATATCTAAACTCTCTGTGTATAATGATCTCATTAATGCATCAAGTTTTTTCTTATCTCCTTCTATATTTAAACTGTCAATATGTTTTGTTAAAATTGTTAAAGTATCTTCTGCTTCTGTCGCGAAATCATCTGCATCTAAAATGTCTAAATTGCTATGATCTTCTACAACTTTCAAATCAGCCGGACTAGATTGAATAATCTGGTCAACAAAAACATCAAACCAATATGGTTCATTTTTGTTAGTAACTATTACCTTAACAAAAGTGTTTTTTAAATGATCGAACTCTTTCTTTTTGATTGTCATAAGAGTTTCATTTGTATCATCATAAAATATCTTATGAAACATTTTTAATGGATTATAAACAGCTTCTACTTCTCGCGTTTCCGTATCTAATATATGAAAATATTTTGCGTTGTCAAAATCGTTCCATGTGAATTCCATTTGTGAACCCAAAAATTGTATATTAGCCAATTCTGATTTAATATGAAAATGTCCTGAATAAACTTGTTCAAACCTTTTGAAAAACTTAGGAGATAAGCCTCCACCCTGATAATGACCAGGAGTTACCATAGCTCCTGTAATTTCACCATGTATCATAGCTATATCAGCCTTACATATCCCTAAAAATTCTTCAACATCATCATAATTTTCTGAATTAATCCATGGGACTAAACAAATACTTAATCCATCATAATCCTTAACAATTGGATCTTTGAAAACATTAATGTTTTCAAAATCTAAGAGATAATCTGGACTGTTTAATTCATTAGTATTCTTAAAATAAATGTCATGGTTTCCCACAATCAAGTCCATAGTCATATCTCTGTCAAGCATAGGCTTGACAAAATGTTCATAATTCTTATGTAAAGAATAAAAATTGACATCACGACGCCGATCAAAATAATCACCTAAATGGATTATTGTCTTAATGTCGTGTTTATCTAAGTAAGGAAAAAAGATTTGTGAATAAAATCTTCCCTGATACTCTGCAAACATTTGATGATTGTTCCTGACACCACAATGCGTGTCATTCAGCAAAGCTATTTTCATTATTTTTTCTTTTTAGAGCCGCGGGGCTTATAATTGATTGGGTTCATATTTTCTTGTAAAAAATCAATATACTGATTAGTCATACCAGGTTCAACTTCACCATCTATTGTAGAAAATGTTTCAAATAGATAACCAGCTTGTTCTATACTTCGTTGTTTAATCGCAGCTTGTTTCTTTTCTTTGTGTATTCTTCTTAAAAACGCAAAGTATATAATCTGAGTTACATATGCAAATGCATTTTGAGATTTCTCTGGATTAAAATTATTGATATACTGTAAAGTGTTCTCAATCCCATCGCAAATCATTTCATCTCTATAAGAATAATTTATAAAATTTGGTTTTGTAGATAATCTTGTGGCTATCTTATAGATACACTCACCAATGTATTCTGAAACTCTTGGTTTATCTTCATCTTTGGCGAGAGCTTCTTTACATGCTATATTATGAGCAGTAATCGCCGCGGTAAATTCTTTATTGTTCACATAATGAACAGATGCTTTAGTTTGTCTTTTTTGTCTAGCCATACTTATATTATACTTGCATTCGCTGTATTGTCAAGGTTTCATTAATATCATCTTTTTACTTGACCGATTAGCGTTCTGATGTTATAATAAATTGTGATGTCGGAAAAGAAAGAATACATATATTAATGAATGGTGTCATCTTTTCCAGGACCAGATTCATTGGCCAATAGTTTTTGTTCTTCTTCAATATTATCTAACATATCATCTATTTCATCTCGAAAATCTATATCACCTTCTTCGAATCTTCTTTTAATCATTCCTTCCATAAATTCTTGTTGTTCTTTCATAGCTTGTCTACCTGATTTAATATCAAATTTACTTTCGTCTTCTCTAATATTTAGCCAAGCACTACAAGCTTCATCATAAAAACTAATGAATTTTTTACTGATACTAGTTCTAAAAAGTACTGCATTCGTATCTACTGTAATACTGTCTTCTTTAGTAAAAGGAATATAAGGCCCCAAATGTAATAATACACCACCAGTTATTGCTGGTTGTAGTTGAATATTCATAGGAAAGTGAAGTTCTAGTTTACCTTCTGCGTCTCTTACCATAGCAAATATTTCTTTTCCATCTTTGAATTTTACAAATTGATATTTTGTCTGTTCGTCTATGTATGGCATTTGGGTATCCTTACTGAATGAATTTCGTAATTAAAATTCTCTTTACTATATGTATTTATTCTTTCTGAAAAGTGGTTAAGGGTATAATTTGTATTTTTTTTCCATGAGAGATCATCAGCTATATCATATAACACAACACTTTCTTTACCTTCTCCTATTCTTAAACCTCTACCTATTGATTGTAAGTTACGAATTCTACTTTTACTAGGAGATGCAAATACAATGTTATGTAATCTTTTAATGTTAATTCCCGTAGAAAAAGTTCCGAAGCTTGCTACTATCACAGCGTTTTGTTCTGTTTCTACAATCTCTCTAACTTTTTCTCTATCTAGGGCATCGGTTCCACCAAAGACAAAAAAGCTTTTTCTTTTTGATGTATCGTTAGCTATTACCTCTGATAATATTTTATATAAGCCTCGACCATGTTTCTCTACATACTGAAACAATACTAATGTATTACCATTTAATCCATTAACTAGATTTCTTATGAAACCATTTCGTTTTTCATTTCTAACGATCCAATCCATTTCTTCTTGATATGTCATTTTACATACTAATTTTCGTTCTTCATCTACATAAGATAAAACTAAACATTGTATATCTAAATTCGCTAATGTACCTTCGTCCATCAATTCTTTAGAAGTAGTAACAAAATAGGCAGGGCCAAACAATCCTTCTAATTGAAGTTTATGTGTTTGTGTGTCTTGTAATGTTCCTGTAGTTCCGAATTTGTATTTCACTTCCGTTAATGACTCCATAATTTTTGTGAGAGATTTGGCTTGAAATAAATGAGCCTCATCTCCAATGACCATACCAAATTGATTTCCAAATCCTTTCGGCATTCTCATCATTGATTGCCATGTTGTAACAACTATTGCTGCGTCTGAACCTTTATCACCACCATATATCTTGGCTACTTCACCTTTGAATCCATAGTCTTTAAAATCTTTCGCCATTTGTTCTACTAATGATGTAGTTGGAACAATGACTAACGCCTTCTTATTCTTTTTAAGAAAATTGTATCGTATAAGACTATATATAATTAATGATTTACCTGAAGCTGTAGGAGATACTAATATACACTTTTGATTATGGGCTGCGTAAGCAATTGCTTCTTTTTGATAATCTCTAAGTTCTAAAGGAATATCTTGAACTATTTCTTCATATCGTTCTATTGTAAAGACATCAGTTTCAGGGTCATATCCTTCTATCTCATAATCTCTTTCTTCACAAAACTCTTTGAGATATGTATATAAACCTAAATATAATTGATTTGTTTGAAGATGAAATAAACGAATGTATCCGTCCCAAAATTTCTTTCTGACAGCTGGAATGAAACTAGCACCAGGAACTTTGAACTTAAAGAATTCTGAAAGTTCTTTTCTAATCGAGTCTTCTGTGGAAATTGTTAAATAAACTTCGTCTTTTTTCGCGACTACGAGCCTGCCATGAATTTGCGCCATTCTATAATATTCTTAATTGTTTGATGTCTCCAAGTCAGCTGAGAAACTACATCTTGTAAATAATTAACTGTAACTTTACAGATTTCTAATTTTTCTAATGCTGTCTGTATATCTTCATCAGCCCCAAAGAATTTGTCATAATCTGATTTAAGTATTGTAAGGCCTTTAAATGGATCATAATCCCAATTTTTTTCTTGTATTTCATCTTGAGTTAGTTTTCCTGTATACCAAAGCCATTTATCTTTTTGTAAATCTTTTAATGCGTGTTCGTATTTAATTTGAATGAGTTTCTTACTTGCTAATAACTCAGCATATTTTGCGTGTAATTGTGGGACTTTAAGGGAAGAAGCGTCTAATTCGATATCATCTATTTGACAATCTTTCTTCCATAATTCTTGAATTTCAGATAAAGTTTTATTCTTCATACTATATATTATAACAGCTTTTGCTGAAAAGTCAATTAGGTACTAGTTCTTATCTTAAATAGTGTGTATCTTAATGTTAAATCTGCTACTACATATTCAACTTCTGTAGAATCAGTAGCTAATGTAACAGCACCTAAAGATGTTGGAAAACAATCTTCAAACATAAATTCTAGATTTGGATTGTTAGCTGATGTATTGATTATTAAAGCGGCATCTGAATACATTTTCTTCATATCACCACTACGCGTATCGAATCCGAGCTCTGATTTTGTCACACCTGTTAAATCTACAAAATCTTCAGTATCTATACCAGGTCCTAAAGACATTATCCAATTAAATATTTCTTTATAATTTGTCATATCTTCATCTACAATAAATCGTACATTTAAGGGATCAAAAGTGATTTTATCACCAGGTACATAAGACGTAATTGCTAATTTTGTATCTAATGCCGCTTCACTAAAATTAATATTCGGCAAAGTTGCTCCGACACAAAAATATCTAGTTTTAGGTAATTTGTTTATTACTAAATCAAAATTAACTGGACTCAGATAATTTAGATTTGTAGGGAGTGTTGTCTGCCAATCAGCTGTTGCCATTTCTTATTCCATGTTCTCTACCAGGAAGATCATTCCATCTGTAGAATTTTTTAGTTGCAACAGACCAAAACCAACCAAGATATTCATGTTTCTCAGCCGGAATTTTTGATTCTACATAATCTTCTTTATTTTTCTTCATACTTACTATTTATAAAGGAGAGAGTATTGAACTCTCTCCCATATAATTTATTTCTCGTTTACAAAAGCATTAAACTGTCTAGCAGTTTCAATAATTTCTTCTGAAGTAATTTCAATTACTGGTAAAGATATTAAAGAAGCTTCATCACCAGCATGATCTATAGCGAAATAAGCTGCATCAATTTCTCGTTGTGCATTCATTTCAAGTAGACCTTGTGCTTGTGAAAGTAAATCGGCTCTGATTTCGAACCCTGATTTTGTACCATATGTTACCATGATAGCCTCCTGTGTGTATGTGTGTGTATGAGTTGTCCCTTTGACTTCTCTATAAAAGTATTTATAACAAAAAAAGAGCCCCTTACGAGGCTCTTTTGAAACCAAAAATATGATTTAGAGTAAGTTAAGAACTTCGAAACTTCTGTAGTAACTGTTTGTTGAAGTTGCTGCCAACCCTGAGGCTGGAGTAGCTCCTACAAATGGATTACTTACGATTCCGTAACGAGTTTTAAAACCAATCTTAGGTTGGAATGTGTTCTCACCTACCGCACGAACCATTTGCAGTGGGACGTATGGGCAATAGAATAGTCCAGCATCAAACGGATTTGATCCTCTATATCCAACTGTACAATAGCCTTCACCAGCGCTCACGCCTGTAGGTCTTGTAGACGCACTTGCGTAATATGGGTCGATATACACTTTAAAGGATCCATTAAGGACACCTGCAAATGTATTTCCAGTGTCATCAACTGATAAATTAGTTGACAATGCTGGAGCGTAGTCTAATACACCGGCCATTGCAAGTGCAGATGCTACATCAGACGAACAAAGAATAAAGTTTCCTTTACCCCTACGAGTTTGTCTTGCTATAACATTAGCATTTCTTTCAATGTGATACATTAAACCTTTAAATTTCTCAACTGACCAACGACCAGATGAATCAACATCTAGATCGAATTGACCGTCGACAGAAGTACCAGTTAAGTTACTTTCTGATGCAACACCTTCAATCTTGGCTTGATCATTAACATTTCTAACAACTTCTCTGTTGATTTCCGCTAGGATTTCACCAGAAAGAATGTTTGCTAGTTCTGTTTCTGCGTCAAGGCCATGAATTGCTTTAAGGTCTTGTGCGAGTTCTATAGTGTACTCAGCTTTTAGCGCTCTGCTCTTTGCGGTAACTGTAGCTTTTTCGATTGAGAATGACATTTCTGCGATAGACGCATCAATTTCAGCTGCTGCCGTAGTGTCGCCTGTACCTGTTGTGTAGCCTGTTTGGATAGCTGCGTTTGCAGAACTAGACGCAAATGGGTCTGTTCCTGCATGTGTACCTGCAGCAGAATAATCAGTATCAGCTTCATTAAATAAAGCCTCTGTTCGTCCTAGTGCTGACGTAGTATCTACATATCTTGCCTTCATTGCGAAGATAAGACCTGTAGGACCAGTCATTGGTTGTACACCACATATATCATATGCTACCAAGTTGGGCATTGCTCTACGAACTAGTGAAATTAGAATTGGATCCCAGTTTGCTGCTGTAGCGGTTGCACCACCAGGTGCTCCTGCAACAGTACCAGTACCGGCTCCAAGTGCTTCTGTTAAAGCACCTCTATCTTCAGCCATTGCTCGTTCTTGGTTTTCAAGTATAACTGACGTTACAGCTCTTTTGTAAGAATCCTCGATCTTTGGAAGATCAGGATGCTCTAGAACTGGTTGCCACTTTTCTTGAAGTGATTCTGACATAAACATTGTTTATATCCCCCTCATTAAGCTAAATTAATCATCTAATTTAGCGAATTTACTTATTGCGGCAGTATAACCAGCCATTCCTGGATTCGCATTTTGTACTTCATCAGTACTCAATGGATCAGTATCGCTGGACGCCACAGTTGTATCGTCAGAGACAGCTTCAAACTTTCCAGTCTTGAAGTAGGCTTCTTTCAATGTAGAAACTTTCTCTTGGAATTTTTCTGCATCTTCGTAGTCTACATCTTCTGTAAGTTCTTTTAACCGCTCTTGCTCACTATCAGCAAGCTCTTGTGAAGCTTCACTAATAATTTTTTCACGCTTAAGCTCTTCGATATCTTGAGATAAAGAAATATTTTGTGCTACTTCTTCATTCAATTTATCTTCAGTATCGTCAAGTCTGCCTGCTAGTTCTTCAACTACATCAAACTTGTCTTCTGGAACTTCAACGTAATGTTCCTCAAATAGTTTTTTCAAACCATTTATGAAATCTTCTGTGAGTTCGGATTTTAATCCTCGCTCGATAGCTAGCTCATTTTCTGTTACCCAGTTTTCTGCAACATAGTTAAGGTAATTATCAACTTTTTCAGTCAAATCTTCTTTGATTTCTTCAACAGCTGCATCAGTATCTTTTTGAGACTGAGCTTCTACTTCTGTAATCCTTTCCTTAACTTTTGTAGCAACTGCGGCTTCAAAAATTGTTTTAGCTTTTGTTTTGAATTCTTGAGATAAATCTTCGTCAGCAACGAGAGCTTCTATGTCATCAGTCATATCGACTTCATAAGATTCTTTCTTCACTTCTTCTTCCTCTTCGTCCTCTTCTTCTTGTTTGGACTCAACAGGAGTTGTCTGTTTCTGAGTTGCTTTAGAATTTCCTTTATCTTCATCTCTATCGCCTTCAGTTGCATCCTTTGCAGGATCACCAACTGCTGGGTCTAAAGATTCAATAAAAGATTGAACTTCTTTAACAGATTTATCTTTAAGAGACTCTACTACCTTACGAATTAAGGCATTTCGACTTAGTGACTCTGAAGTTTCTTCTCCGTCGCCATCATCTTCGTCATTTTCACTCAAACCAGCATATGTGGCTTTAAGTGTTTTAGCATCCATTTCTTTCATAGACACTACAGCGTGTTTCAACAAATCAGCTTTAGACATTTCTTCCAATGAAGGAGTTTCAGAATCATCTTCTACTTCTTCTTGATTAGGAATAGTTGTCTTATCTACTTTTGTTACGCCATCTGAAGGTTCCTCGATAGGATCTTGCTTCGAAGCTGCATTAGTCTTTGCTGCAGGTTTAGTTGCATCGCCGGCCTTTTTGGCAGCATCGGAGGCATGTTTTTCAGCATCAGGATCAGTCTTCATTTTCGCTGCTGGAGCGGCATCACCGCTTGCAGGAACTTCATGTTGAATTTCCTTCTTTTCATCTGATACACCTTCCGAGATCACTTTCTCAATGGTATTTTCTAATGTTGACATTAGATTGTCTCCCTATAAAAATAATTAATATTAATTCTAATATTATTGATTATTTATACATTATAAGTTTTCAAGGAACGATCTAAATACTTTTAATTTCGTTTCCTGAAGTTTATGTGTCTTAGCTCGTCTAATTGAATGTTTATATTCTTCAATTTTCTGTGCTTTGATCACTCCATTATCCCAAATCCACTCAACTCCTTCCATTACGCCGTTTACGAACGCGTCAGGAGCAGATGGATCTGCTACGATATCAGCAGCTGTTGCTAACTGAAAATCTGATTGCACTAATTGAGTTCCACCTTCGCGTCTACTCTGTTTTAATGAACCCATACCCCTACTTGAAACACCAAGTCTAGCACCATCGGCTAGTAAACTCTTGACAATTTCTCCCATAGGAGTAGATAAAATTTTTGCTTTTCCGACGTAGTTATCGCCGTCCTCATTCAATGATTGTATTAAATGAGATGTTCTTTCTAAATTAATTGTTGGTCCTTCTGGATGCCCTAGCTCTCCATAGGCTCTTTTTTGGTCGATAAATTCTTTAGTATATCTAGCAACCTCTTTCTGCATTACCTCTTTTGGGTATATGCGGCCATTTTTGTTCTTTACTTCAGTCTGTAACATAATACCTTCAATAAAAACAGACTTTTTACCTGTTTTAGGGTCTGCTTCTACAATATATTCTACATTATCACACCACTGTTCTGATATTAGTTTCATTTGTTTTTTCCCTCGTTAAAACGCTCCATGAATAGCTTTAGCGTTACTATACACTCTATCTGCCACTTTTAATAGTCTATTCATTATTTCTGTCCTATATGCTATTAAATTTGTAGACATACTCTTTTCAAGTTTATGAATCACTATTATACTATCCATAATTTTTTCTTCTTTTTTAAGACCCATTACACTAGCTAGATGTTTAACTGAATCATTATGTTGATTCATATCAGTATAACGATCTATCTTATCTATATCACGTTTACCCATCTCTTTTGCTTCACCTAACCAATTGATCTCTTTAAGGATATCATCTGTTCTTGTATGTGTGATAACTTTTTGAAGAAAATCCATTCCTTCAGTTACATCTTCACCCATAAGTTTAACAAATTGACTAGCTGATTTTTCAGCCGTTTTCATATCCTTAAAAACACCAAGTTCTTCTGGTTCTCTAGCTGACTTAGGTTTGACCCAAACTCTAACTTTCTTAGAACCTTTCTTCTCAGCATGATAAAATACATCTGTTTTCTTTATCTTAGTCCTTGAAATCTCTAATTTCTTAGCATCAGCTTTGAAATTGATTTCATCTAATTGAGTTCTTAGTTCTTTAAATGACTTCACGCTGAGAAATTCCAACTCTTTTTCCAACCTGGTCGATATGTTGTATAATCGTCAGGTGCTCTATCTTTAAAACCCGCTACTTTAGTAGAAAAAACTTTACCATTAAGTGTAATAATTCTTTGACCTGCGAAATGTTTAGCAACTGCATTAGCTACTTCTTTTGCTGGTGCTCCATTACCCTTAATATGCATCGTACCACCTTTCTTCATAGAATCACCCTTGAACCACTCTAAAGTCATTTTTTGACCTTTATGTTCTGTTTCAAATCTTTGTGGATTATCATAATTAGTCTGTTTCCATTTAAGACTTACAGCCTCATTTAAAAAGTTTCCTCTTAGTACACCAGGTTGTGTCCAACTATTTTCGTAATTCATTACTCTTACCTCTGAACATGAGTGGAACTAGAGACTTTACCTCTCATTTTCCAATCTGCTAATTGTTTTTTTATCATTTGTTCAATATAAAATGTATCAGTTCCTGAACCCGGATTACTTATAAAGACATTAGTACCTTTAATTGAAACTCTTTTTTCAGCGTCTCTAGATGCTGAACTAAATTTTTTAGCTTTTCTTTCAGTCCTTATTAAATCAGGTAACCATGATGCTAATTTTCTCGCCTGACTAGAATTTAATCCAGTTACAACAACATTAGCTACTGCTTCTTGAATATTTACGAACCCTTCTCCGGGTTGTGTCCAACTACTTTCATAGTCCATTTTTACTATTCCTCGGATTTTTCTTGTTGATTTAACCAATCAAGTTGTGCTTCAACACGCTTCAAATCAATAGCATCTAATTGTTTATCTTGCATCATACTCTTAAAAGTATCTCCAGCTTGTATATTCTCACCGGAAGTTACTTGATCAACAAATTCTCTTGCTTTTTTAGCCATCATTTACTCCATTTTGGTCGCCTGTATCGTCCTGAGAATCATCTCCACCCATTTCCCAATCTTCGGGATCTGGTAGATCATCATCAGGCCCTAATCCTACAGCACCTTGTTTTTTAATTTCTTTATCAATTGCTGCTATTTCATCTTCAGATTGTCTAAGAACATTCTTTCTTATCCATGCTTCTGAAAAATATTTACCAACATATTGATCCATTGTATCCAGAGTTTGAATTCTTTCTCTCAATATCTCTGCATCTTTGAGTTCTACAAAATGACCATCTTTTTGAAAGTCATAAGATATATACTCTTTCATTTTTGACCAATCATCTTCTGTTATCAAATTTTTCAACAGAAGTTGAGTTTTCAAAATATCATCAAATAGTCTAGAGAATTTAAGTCTAAGTCTATCTATAAATCTAGCAAACTTAACTTCATCTCTAGAAATTTCAGTTGCTCTACCTATCGCGAATGCTGTCTCGGTTTCTAATCTAGAAATTGGAACATTTAATGCCTTGTACAATTTCTTTTGAAAATATAAAATATCTTCAATTTCTCCGAGATTTTGTCCACCTGGTAAAGTAGTAATCTCTGTTCCTCTTCCACCTTCTCGTCTAGGTAACCAGAAATCTTCAAGCATATTCATATGCTTTCTGTCATCTTTTATCTCACCTGTGTCAGCGTTATACACTAACTTGTTACGATAACTAGTCTGAACTTCTTTCAAATACTGTTCAGCTCTCGCTTTAGGTAAGTTACCTACATCAATGTAGAAGATTCTTCTTTCAGGTGCTCTTGATATCCTATAGATAACAAGTGCATCTTCTAACATTCTTAGTTGGTTTACGACCTTCATGGCCTTATGCATATAACCAACTACCATTGTCTTGTTGTAGTCAAGTAACCCGGAAGTTATATGACATACAGCGTCAGGGTGTATTCTAATGGTTTGACCTGTATTATTACCAGACTTATCAAACCCTTCATCATTAAAAATATAATATTCTTCTATATTTTTAACTAATTCAACCTGCGACTTTTTATCCTTTTTCTTTTCGACCTCACGAATCTTACGAATCTTTTGTGGGTCAATGGGTCGTAACCCTTGAATTCCTTTTTTCGGTCTTTCAGGATCAACCATCTTATGATAATACAATCTTCCATCAACATACCATTTTCTGTATATGTCATGGGATAAATCCCTAAATCCTAATAATGTAAGAACTTCATCAAATTCATTACGAATCTTCTTTTTAGTAGCGTCCGGTATTTTATTAACTCTATCTAAGTTAATGGACACCGGACCTTCTAAATCGTTTGTAGATATTGATTCATTTACAATATCTTCAATCGCACTGTCACATTCTGGAACTAAGGCCATCGTTCTATATCTAGCAACTAGGTCGGCTTCGGTTTTAATCCCGCCTTCCATGTCGATAAATTGACCAATGACACCACCAGATGCGGCGAAACCGCCCATTCCAAAGTCTTTTCCGACTTCAATGACGGCTCCATCATTGGAAGGTGGAACGAAACTACGTGCTTTAGTTCCGCTCCTTCCCTTCCGCTTTATCTCGTATCCAAATAGTTCCATATTATATATTTATACTCGCTTTAAAAGAAGCTTATCTGCTTCTTTCAAAATGTGAATATGCAAACTCTATTTCAAATTGTTCTAACTCACTTCCAGCTTCTGAATCTAAGTCAATCGCATTAAGAGTCACAGGCCACATATTGAAAAATTCATATGTAGCTAGTACTGAATCATCTCTACCTAATTGTGAAACAGTAGCTCTATCTACCATGTAATCAAATCCTGTTGGACCAACACTAGAGTCTAATGGAATTATATCTTGCATCCAAGCTTCAATACCATTTCTAACTGAAAATTCGGTATCATTATAGACACCAACTGTCCAGTTTTCAAAAGTTCTATCTCCAGCTAACTTAATTGTTAGTCCTTTATATTTAATTTCTTGAGCTTCAATCTGTTGACCAGGTAAAGTTGCAGTTTTACAAAGGAACTGAATTTTGTT
>Ga0207984_1000378_pt1 | contig 27552 bp, 15 predicted proteins | sample ETNtaG_30_FD_185760 | JGI IMG/M metagenome (GOLD analysis project Ga0207984, IMG submission 185760) | Marine microbial and viral communities from oxygen minimum zone, Eastern Pacific Ocean - ETNP201306PF43B (SPAdes) (version 2) | ecosystem: Environmental > Aquatic > Marine > Oceanic ...
CCCACGGATGAAGACAGAATAAAAACTTCTTCATCCGTGGGATGGCCTTGCCATCCGTGGTATTTCTATCGTAGCTGCGGTTGCGGCCGAAGCCTTAGGATCTGTGGTAGCTCAGTGGGAGCACGCGCAAACACGGAGCCCTAACTTACTGTTCCTGTTCCGCCTTCTTCATGCGATCTTCGAGCCATTTCCTGTCGATCTTTCCCACGATCGCCAGGCTGTCGATTTCCATCGCGCGGCTGTTGTTGCCGATGGACATGTGGCCTGAAAAGCGGGGCGATCCGATGGGGTCGGAGCCCTCGAAAAGTGTGCGGCCGTTCACCTTGAAAAGCACGCGGTTGCCGGTTCGCTGATACAGGATATTCGTCGAGCGGTTAGACCAGTTGTCGATTCTGCCGCCGAACGGGTATCTGACTCCTGAGCGCGTACCTCCGAACGGGTAGAGGTAGCCATAGGCACTGCCATCATTCTGTTCGTAGGCGTAAAAGTATTGTGAGCGGCTGGTGGAATAGGTGCCGCTGGAGCTTGCTCCAGCCCTGAACTGTACGCCACTGCAATTGGCTATACGGAGGTCTATGGCAACGGTGTGCTCGAACGGGGCGATGTGGGTCATGTGGCGCGAAGACCCGTCCCGGGCGACCAGCTTGCCGCCCATGCGCGGGAACGGATTGTTGAAATCATCGAGCTGTTTGTCAGAGGAAAAAGTGTAGCTGATTTGGACCATCCCTTTTGATTTTTCGATGGCTCTGCCCCCAAAAACGTCGTCCAAGGTGATCTTCTTCTTCTTTTCCTCTTTGGATTTGGGCACGCTCGCGGGCTCTTCCTGAGGCGCTGCAGAGATGACACCTCCCTCTTCTTTGATTCGCTTGAGATACTTTGAGACATCTGCGCCAAGATCGGCCGCGGCATTAAACCGGGCAAGGGCACCAGTGAAATCCTTCTTGACCATCAGGAACAGCCCCAGCGCAATCTGGTCGTCCGGTTCCGCGTCGGACAACGCGCGGCTGGCGAGCCGGACCGCCTGGGACGCGCTCAGCCGGGTGGCATCGAATGCCATCTCGGCGACACCGGCAGCGATAATCACTTTGCCGTCGCGGACGCCTTTGATTCTGCCATTCACGGCCCCGACCTTGAAGGGTCTCCCTTTGCTGTTTTCAGCCCCCTCAAACAGGGCCTTGACAACTCTCCCCAATTCTTCGTATTCGGAAACCTTCGCATTGATCTCATCGCTGAGGAGCTTCATCTCCGCATCCTGCAGTGCGGCGGACATGGTTTTCGCTGACTGTTCGAATTTCAGCCGGCGAGCGTAGAGGTGAGCCGTCTTTTCCACTTTCTTGAGCTTCTCACGTGCAACCTCGTAGAGCTTGTCATTGGCCGCAGCCCTTGCGGTGCGATGCTTCATCAGCTCACTCTTTCGGCTGCGATCTATCGAGGCAATCCCGGTATTCTTCAATTCCTCCAGCGCCCGGATGGCTTCCTGAAAATCGCCGGAATCGGCCAGCCTCCCAGCCTTGGCTTTCTCGGATTCCCACGCCTTCTGTGCCAACGTCTCGATATTCTGGATCTGCTTTTCGACTTCCTGCAAAAGCTCTTCGGTCAGGGCTCCGGACTGAAGCTTCTGGTATTCACGAATGGCGTCACCGAATTCGCCCTTCTCTATCAACAGAGCGGCCGAACGATTTGCATACTCATAGTCTTCTTTGGCCTGCTCGGACTGCTTCACTTTGAGGGCATCGATCCTGGCGGACGCGACAGTTTCAAGTCCGGAGCCGAGAGCCAGATCTCTGAAAGCTCTAAGACGATCCATAGCGCTTTCGATCTGTTTTGGATTGGCCGCCATGTATGCATCGATGCCCTTCCGCTCTGCCTGGAGCTGCTCGAGCCAGTCCCTCTGCAGGCTGGACGGCTCCTCAGGTGGCAGGGCATCCTGAACGACCGGGATGCTGGTTTCCGGGAGAGGCGGATCGTCGGGCCGTTCCGCAGGTTGCCGTGAAAGAACCACCATGATGACTGAAACAACAGCCGCGCCGATCAGGCCGGCAACGCCAATCTTCAGCAACGATTCGAAGCCGCTCGGCTCGTCATATTTCTCAAGCTCATCCCCGCCTGCTGACACGGCTTGGGGAATCTCTGCATCCGCATCGATGGTGAGGTGTTGCTCTTCGTCGTCTCCTTCTTCGAAGAACTCATCCGGATCAGGCTCGGTCTGAACATTTTCAATGGCCTCGACAAGACTCTCGGGTATCTGAAACCGGTTGGCCGGATCTTTCTCCATGAGCCGAAGTATCAGCCGATTCAGCCCGCCGGAAATGGCCGGATTGCGTACCCTCGGCGGGACAGGCGTATCCTGCACTTGCTGAAGGAGAACTCCCTGCGCGGTATCTCCCTGGAACGGCGGCCGGCCGGTGGCGCAATGATACAGCGTGGCGCCCAGCGAATAGAGGTCGCTTCGCACGTCGACTGGTTTGCCCTGGGCCTGTTCGGGGGACATGTAGTCGGGCGTGCCGATGATCTTTGCATCCTGCGTGACCGATGTATCTTCTCTCTCCCTGGCGATTCCGAAGTCGGCGAGCTTTACCAGGTCATCTTCCGTCAGCATGAGGTTTCCGGGCTTGATATCCCGGTGAACCAGATCAAATTTCGAGGCCGCCTGCAGAGCCTTGCCAACACTTGTCCCGATCTCAAAGACCTTTTCTTCCGAAAGCGGACCGGATTCCTTGATCTGTTTTTCAACGGTCTTCCCCGGCACATACTCCATCACGATGAAGTAATACCCATTGGACTGCCCCACATCGAGCACCTGGACAACATTCGGATGAACGAGCTTGCCAGCCGTCCGAGCCTCGCGGAAGAAGCGCTGCACAAACAGCTCGTTTCTCGCCACCTCGGGCGGAAGTATCTTGATGGCCACCGGACGATTCAGAGAAATCTGGGTCGCCAGATAAACAACGCCGAAGCCACCTTTGCCGAGGGCCTTGGACATCTCGTAGCCCTCAATGGACTGCGACTTCATTACGGGCTTCGATTCTGTCCCCCTTTGAGGGCCTGGTACGGGCTGGACTCCCTGTGACGGTGTGAGCTGTTGAAACTCACCCGTAGAAGCCTGCAGGGACTTGATCTGATCCTTTGTGATGAAGCCCTTGTGCGCGGCAATGGAAAGCAGCGACGTATGCCGCCCGGCCTGTTCCTGCGCTTTCTGTGCGGTCGCGCACTCCTGGTGCTGCTCAGGAGTAATGAACCCCTGATGGTAGGCAAGACTGTAGATTTGGGTTTTGGCGTCTTCGGCCATCCTGCACCCTCTTGCATATTGAGAAGCACGAGACGGGGAATTATAGCCACGGGTACCGATGCAACAAGACCGAGACATTCACAGGAATCTGGATTCTGGATTCTGGATTCTGGATGCTGGATACTGAATTCGGCATTCACAAGATTTACAGGATTCACAGGGTTCTGGATGCTGGATGCTGATTTCTGATTCACAGGATTCAGGATGCTGATTCACCATCCTCCCATCCAATACACCATCACCTGCAATCGTCGTCACAACCGCGCCGGACTCCACATCCAAACTTACTCATTACGTATTACGCATTACGACCCACACATCCTCATCACTCGCTGCCCATACTCCACAAAGAGATCCGATGCGGCCTCCGCATCATCCACATCCTGTCCGGCGTGCACCTGGGCTTTCATGTGCGGCTCGATGGATATCCAGCCTTCGTAGCCTTTTGCGATGAGGGCATCGAACACGGCCTGCGGAACGGCCTCTTCGTCTTCATCGGGAAAGCAGCAGGCCCGGCCGCCATCGACCGGCTTGGTGGCTTTGACATGCACATGGATCACGTGGTCCTGCACCTGGTCGTAGAAATCCTTCAGGCTCTCATCACCGTGCCGATTGCCGGTATCGAAGATGAGTTTGAGCGCGTCGTTGTTAACGGCTTCGAGCATTTCCAGACTTTGTGATGAGCCCATTCCTCCGTAGCCGTTACAGTTTTCGTGGCCGAGGATGACCCCGCCGTCCGCAGCGATTTTGGCCAACTCGCTCAGCCGCCGAAAGACTTCCTGCTTCCAATCAGCCTCTGAGAGCGGGTCCTCCTTTTTGTTGGGGTAACTCATGATCCGAACGATCTTCGTGCCCACTCTGTGCATGCGAGGGATGTTGCGAATCAGTTCATCGATGTCGATTTGGAAGTCGGTATCAATCGGGCGTCCCCAATTCGCGATCTGCGAACCGAAGCCGGCGATGCCGATTCCGTTTGCCTGAAGTTTCTCCCAGGCTGCGTCAAATTCATCGTCCGTGAAGTCGCACACGTTCTTTCCCTCGACATTGCGGGTTTCAATTGCAGTCCAGCCGAGTCTCTTTGTGACGGCAATCTGTTCGTCGAGCGTTTTGCCGGCTTCGTCTACGAATCCTGTGAATTGGATGGGCATGGGTGGGTCCTATGGTTGATGGTTGATGGTTGATGGTTGATGGTTTAATGACGAAATGGAATGATGGAAGAACTGAGAACAAAACTAATGTGTTCAGAGTGATGAGTAAAGTTGGATTCAGGTGGATAGGATTCAAGCTCACCTGATGCCCGATCTAAACCAATGAACAGAATGTGCGGACAATTGGCTCGATACTTGGTTTGGTATTCAACGGTTGGAGTAACGGCTTTTGCCGGTCTTATGGTGTCGTGTCATGCAGCACCGTCCGCCCCGATTAAAGAAGTCGTTGATGAGTACATCGGAGATGGGCTTGAGTTGGCGATCATCCCGACACCGCAGTTGGCAGAGCTTTCCCATCAACTGTTTTCGGTCGGCAAAGTGGAGATTGTCATGCCTCCAGGTGATTACGGGGCTCCGACCACGATTCGAAGCCAGGCGGAAGAACTTTTTCGCAGCAGCCTCGGCAAGACGCCGGCACGTATTCTAATCGGCAATCCGCAAAGGAATCCCGAAACCCTCAAAGTCATCGGTAAGCTGCCAATCCCAATCGCTGAGCCGAACAAGGCCATTCCGGTGAAGGATGAGGGCCGCCTCAGCGAGAATGGCTACACCCTTTTTGTCGGAGAGGACCCGGCCGACCGCAAAGGCCTGCTCATTGTTCTCGGTGGGAATGCCCCGGCCGGGGATTTCTGGGCCATGCAGAGCCTCAGGCAACTGGTGGCCGAAAGGGACGGCATCAAATACGTACGAGGCGCGGCCGTTGACGATTGGCCGATGTTTCCCAAGCGCGGCAACAAACGGCCGCGGGTCTGGGAGCATCGCTTCAAAGCCAACTACATGTGGTTTTACAGACCGAAGAAGGAATTCAGCAACGTCTTCCGGACCAAGGGGGCCTGGGTCTACGGCCCGAAATCCATTGACCTCGCGAATCCGGAATGGCAGACGAAGCTTGTGGCATCGGCCAGAAAGGCATTCGACCAGGGCCTTCGCGAATTCGTCATCAAATACGATGACGCGCCGAGAAAAATGACCAAAGCCACCAGTGAAATGTTTGAAGGTAATTACTTCGCCGCGCAGGTGAAGTTCCTCACCTCGATATTCAACACCATCAAATCGTGGGACAAAAACTGCGACGTCTTCTTCATGCCACAGCCTTACTGGACGAACGCATTCGATATCCAGGAATACGGCGACGGTTTGAAGAAGGCAGGCGGGCTGCCAAAGGGCATGGGCCTGAGTTTTTGTGGCCAGGAGGTCATTTCGACAAAGATCCCGCTCGATTGCGTCACCCGCGCTCAAGAGGTTCTGGGGCTTACCGGACACAAGGCGCAGATTTATGACAATTACCCGAGAGGCGGTGATTTCTGGGCCTATCACGGCCGGGACCCTGAATTGTGGAAAGCCGTGGAATGCATCTTCCCCGAGCGCGGCACCCCGATCAGCCGGGCAACGGTCTACGATTACCTGTGGAATCCGGGTGCGTACGATCCCGGTCGTTCACTCAAGCTCGCGTGCCGCGAGTTTACCGGTAGGCGTCCTGCCGCTTATCGCGCGCTTTACGATTATGTAACCACCTGGAATCGTGAGCGTAACGCGGCCGCATTTATGTCGAATGTGGAGGCGAAGAAACAGTTGGCCGCGTCCATAAAAGTTCTACGAAAAAAATACAACGCTCTGGCCCAGGTCTTGAAACCGAAGGCAGAGGAGAAGTCGCTCGCCTCTGAGTCCGGCCTCCTCACCAGCTTCCTTCACGGCGAAAACTGGGGCGAGAGCGCGGCCCTGAATGAGCGGGAAAAGCACAACGACCTGATGATCCGCCACGGATACCGAGAGGCTAAAGCACGCCGGAGGAATCAACCGATTACTGTCGATGGCAAATTGGATGAGAAGGCATGGAGCTCCTCGGAGGTCCTGTCCGATTTCACTTACTTCCGGCAGCTCGGCCCGACAGAGAAGAACCCCAATCCTGCCGCTCCCGTGGCACAGGCCGGGGAGCAGACCGAAGTCCGTATCCTGTATGACGACCAGCATCTTTTTATCGGAGCGCTACTCAGACACGCCAAGCCACCCAAACTGCCCAACTGGGGCAAGAGGCACGAGATTGGGGAGAGGGCTCTTTATGCCTGGCGTGTGCCCTGTATGGAAATCTGCATCGACCCGGAACGGGATCGGGACAGCTACTTCCAGATCATGCCAAATCTCCAGGGCTGGTTCTGTGAGTTGCACTACGCGGGCTCCGGCTCAAAGCAGGGCGCCGGCGGCTGGTGGCGTTCCGGATTGGATTTCAGAGCCGCGGTCGGCGAAAAATCGAGCGTACTCGAGGTCCGGATTCCCTTGAAGTCGCTCGGCGCAAAACCAAAGCCGGGCGACCGCTGGGGCATCCAGTTCTGCCGCAACCTGAACGGCGCATCCACATGGAGCTACATGTTCGAGTTCTACGGCTTCCGCTTCCCCATGCATTTCGGCACGCTGGTCTTTGAGAAGTGATGCGTAATACGTAACACGTAATGCGTAATACGTAATACGTAAGTGCCGATTGTGATGGCCGGTGTTGTTCGGGGGATGGTTGGGTATGCGGATTTTTCGTGTCAGGGGCTGAGGCTCGGCTGCGTCTTGAATGAAGGTGATTCGATTCGCTTGCCTCTAATTCGCTTGCCTTGAATTCGCTTGCCATCATCTTTGCCCGGCATCTATGCCTTCCTCTGATTTCCTTCGTTCCTTTCTTCTCGATCTTGCCTACGGCGCCGGATTGCTCGCTGCCAGTCCCTGGCTGGCATTTAAGCTTCGCAATTCGGAACGCTATCGTGCCGGCTTGAAGGAGCGGCTTGGTGATATCCCGGTTCGTGAGAGCGACCGGCCATGCCTCTGGATTCACGCGGCGTCGGTTGGCGAGGGGCAGGCGGCCAGGCCACTCGTGGCTGAATGCCGGCGGCGATTTCCGGACCTCGATATCGCGGTTTCCACGCAGACGAAGACGGGGCAGGAGATGGTCCGCTCCGCATTGCCGGATTGCATTTGCTTTTATTATCCGCTCGATCTTTCGTGTTGCGTGCGGCGCGCCCTCGATCGGATTCGCCCAAGTTGCATCGCGCTCGTGGAGCGGGAAATTTGGCCCAACTTCACCGCGGCCGCGAAATCGCGCGGTATTCCTGTCGTGCAGGTGAACAGCCGTTTGAGCGCGTCTTCCCTGAAGAGCTATCGGTGGCTGTATCCTGTTATCGGCGAGACGCTACAGTCGATGGATCGATTCATTGTTCAGTCGGAGGAGTATGCCGAACGGCTGCGCCAACTGGCCATCCCTGACGAGAGAATCCAGGTGGCTGGCAACCTCAAATACGACGGCATTCCAACCACCATCGATTCATCTGAAGTGGAGCGTCTCAGAAGTGAGACCGGTATCCATGCCGTTACCCCACCCACACCGGTCTGGGTCTGTGGCAGTATTCATCCGGAGGAGGTTTCCGTTGCCGTTCGGGCCTGGCTGCGTTGCCTGCGTGAAGTGCCTGAGGTGCGGCTGCTGTTTGCGCCGCGGCATTTGGAAAGAATCCCAGAGATTGAAAAAGATCTGCAGGCGCTCGGTGTGGCTCACATTCGGAAAACGGAAATGGCCGAAGGCGGCCTGCCGGAAAAGACGGTTCTGATTGCGGACACGATGGGCGAGCTGAGGGGGCTCTATGCGTTGGCTACGGTGGTCTTCGTAGGAGGCACTTTCAATCAGGTGGGCGGGCACAATCTCATCGAGCCTGCGGCGTTGGGAAAACCGGTTCTGTTTGGGCCGCACATCCATGCGCAGGGGGCGGATGCAGGCGCGCTTGTCGCCGCGGGTGGGGCGGAACAGTGCCAGACAGAGGAGGCGTTGGCGAAACAGGTATGCCGCCTGTTTAATGACCGCGCTCGTGCCGAAAGCATGGGTTTGAGGGCTCAAGAGGTCATTCTGGGCAATACAGGGGCGGCTGAGAAAACCGTCGACATTATCTCACCATACTTGACCGGGGAAACTATCGATGAGCAGCCGTGAACGCTCACTCTTCACTTCTGAATCGGTGTCCATGGGGCATCCGGACAAGATTTCAGACCAGATTTCGGATGCCGTCCTCGACGCGCTTTTCGAGCAGGACAATCAATCCCGCGTGGCATGCGAGACGCTCGTCAATACCGGGCTGGTCGTGATTTCCGGTGAAATCACCACAAGTGCCATCATCGATGTGCCGGACATCGCCCGGCGTACGATTAAGCGTATCGGGTATGACGATTCTTCCATGGGCTTCGACTACAAAAGCTGCGCGGTGATGGTCACGCTTGACCGACAGTCTGCTGACATTTCACAGGGAGTCAGCGAAGGGGAGGGCTTGCACCAGCAGCAGGGCGCGGGCGACCAGGGAATGATGTTCGGCTTCGCCTGCCGTGAGACAGCGGAACTGATGCCGCTGCCAATTTCGCTGGCGCACAAACTCGTGGCCAATCTGGCCATCGCGAGGCAGACGGGCACCTTGGCCTACCTGCGGCCGGACGGCAAATCTCAGGTAACCGTCGAATACGCCAACGGCGAACCCAGGCGCGTTCATACTGTCGTCGTTTCCAATCAGCACGACGAAGACGTCGACCACAAGACGCTTCAGGAAGACATCATTAACAAGGTCATCAAAGAGACCATCCCTGGCGGGTTGCTGGATGACGATACGATTTACCACGTCAATCCGACGGGCCGATTTGTGGTGGGGGGGCCTCATGGCGACTGCGGTCTGACCGGTCGAAAGATCATTGTTGACACCTACGGCGGCCGAGGACGTCACGGCGGTGGCGCATTCTCCGGAAAAGACCCTTCGAAGGTGGATCGGAGCGCAGCGTATGCCTCACGCTGGGTCGCTAAGAATATCGTTGCCGCAGGCCTTGCCGATATCTGTGAGATCCAGCTTTCGTATGCCATCGGCGTACCGGATCCTGTTTCTGTGCTCGTCTCCACGGAAGGCACGGCAAAGATTGACGAAGATAAGATCGAAGACATTGTCAGAGATCATTTCGATCTCAGGCCGGCCGGGATCATTTCGTCGCTCGACCTGCGCCGCCCCATCTTTGAGAAGACCGCCTATCACGGCCACTTCGGCCGCGAAGACCAGGGCTTCCCCTGGGAAGAGACGAACAAGGCCGATGACCTCCGAAAGGCGGCAGGGCTTTAATGACGAATGCCGAAATACCCAATGACGAAAGAATGCCGACCGGCGGCGTGCTGAATCCTGAATATCTTGATTCTTGAATCCTTGTCAGTCGGCTTCGCGTCTGAAGCCTGTACTGCTTCATTACTCATTACTTATTACTTATTACTCATTACGAACCATGGCTAAGAAGACCTCAAAGAAGAAAGCAGCAAACTACAAAGTCGCCGATCTCAAACTTGCCGAAGCCGGCCGCCTGCGCATCGATTGGGCTGAATCGCGCATGCCCGTCCTCATGACGCTCAAGGAAAAATACCGCAAGACAAAACCTTTCAAGGGCCATCGCATCGCCGGTTGCATCCACGTGACCAAAGAGACCGCGGTTCTCGTCCGTGCACTCCGCGCAGCCGGCGCGAAGGTGAGTTGGTCTGGCTGCAATCCCCTCTCGACGCAGGACGACGTGGCCGCGGCGCTTGCCGACGAAGGCACTTCCATCTATGCGTGGCATGGACAGGATCGTGATGGCTTTTACTGGTGCATCGATAAGACCATCGATTTCAAACCGACACTCACCCTCGATGATGGCGCGGACCTGATTAACCGGGTGCACGGCAACTACCCGGAGCTCTGTGATTCGGTCTACGGAGGCACTGAAGAGACCACGACCGGTGTCCACCGTCTCCGCGCCATGGCAGACGACGGTGCGCTGAAGTACCCCATCTACGCGGTCAACGACAGCGAGACAAAGTGGGATTTCGATAACGTGTACGGCACCGGCCAATCGTCGCTCGATGGCATTTTGCGCGCAACGAGCATCCTGATCGCTGGCAAGAATTTTGTCGTTGCAGGATACGGACACTGCGGCCGCGGTGTCGCCATGCGTGCGGCCGGGCTTGGTGCAAATGTCATCGTCACCGAAGTGGTCGCAACCAAGGCGCTCAAAGCGACGCTCGAAGGCCACCGGGCCATGCCGATGAGCCAAGCCGCGAAGGTGGGCGACATTTTCATCACCACGACAGGCATGAAAGACATCATCACCAAAGAGCACTTCGCGAAAATGAAGGACGGCGCAGTCGTCTGCAACACCGGCCACTTCGATTGCGAGTTGAATCTCGACGACCTGCAGTCACTGACAAAGAAGGTCCGTCAGATTCGGCCAAGCACTGAAGAGTACACCCTCAAATCCAACGGTAATCGCGTCTACGTGCTCGCGCAGGGACGTCTGGTGAATCTCGCCGCGGCCGAGGGGCATCCTTCAGAGGTGATGGACATGTCCTTCGCCAACCAGTTCCTCGCGCTGAAGGCGCTCGCCGAAAACGGCAAGAATCTCGAGAACAAAGTCTACGAGCTCCCGAAGGTTCAGGATCAGGAGATAGCCCAGATCAAACTGAAGACCATGGGCATCCGCATCGATAAGCTCTCTGAAGAGCAGGCGGATTATCTTACTGATTATTCGTCGGGGACGTAGGGGTGGGATGGTGAATGGTTCGCGGTGAGCCGCTCCAGTGGGTTTTGGCGTGATGGGACACTGCCACCAGCATTGGAGATTCCGGCTGCAGGACTCTTCTCGGTGCGCTCGAATCGTCCGGATGTCATCCATTTATCATCGTGCCAGCCGCTCTTCCATCATTCCATACTTCCACCATTCCGCTCGTGAGCTTCCGGCAAGCGTGCATGATTAAGTTTGCAGCGTGCGGGTATCCTTTTCGGTTTTCAACCTGGGAGGATTTCCATGCGCAAGAGCGTTACTCAGATACCTGGCGATTTGAAGCGGCTGTCCCGGCGCCTGGCCAAGCATCGCCGAACTACTAACTAAGCGCCTGTCCGTCTATTTACCAACCATCACCCATCCCTCTCCATCAGCCATCAACCATCAACCATCAGCCACGGATCCTCTCGCCGGCCGCAGTTCTTCCCTGGTTTTTAAGACATGCAATCGCCCTTGCGAATCCACCATCTGGTTGGACCGGGCTTCCTCTCGTTCCACTAATTCTTCGAGGGGTTGCTCGGATTTGATAGTGAATCCGGCGTCCAGGATCATCTGGAGGGTCTGTTTGCGCTCGCCGCCCTGGGCGTTGAGGTAGCCTTGCAGGAATATCGAATTGGCTGGATAGAGGCACATGGGCTCGAGGCTGCGGAAATAGACCTCGCGTCCGGCCGCGGCACGGATCTCGGCTTTGGGGTTCAGGAAGCGGAAGAGACACAGGACGCGCAGACAGTATTCCGGTGTAAGCTCCTGTGAGGGATCGAGATTGGTACCGGGCAGCGGAAGATAAAAGTTGACCGGGATGCTTTCCGTATCCAGCTCTCGGAGTGCTTGCGCAACCTCGAGGAGCTCTGGGCGTGTCTCGCCCATGCCGACGATGAGTCCGGAGCAGACCTGGAGTCCGGAATTGCGAGCGGCCTTGAGGGTGTCGAGCCGGTCTGCGTAGGTGTGAGTGGTGCAGATGTTCGGGTAGTTGCGCTCGGATGTGTTCAAGTTGTGGTTGAGGCGATCGAGGCCGGCCTCGGCGAGTACGCTGGCTTTGTCGTCATCGAGGAGCCCGGCCGAGACGCAGATCTCGATAGTGTATCTGCTCTTGATTTTTCGGATAAGTCCGGCGAGATGATCCGTGCGCTTTTCTGAAGGGCCGCGGCCGGCAAAGACCATGCAGTATCGATGCGCACCTCCTTCGTATGCCTGCTTCGCTTCTTCGAGGATCTCTTCGTCCGGCTTCATGCGATACGATTCGATATCCGTATCCGCTGTCTTAGCCTGCGAGCAATAAGAGCAATCCTCCGGGCAGTGTCCGTTCTGCGCGTTGTTGAGGATGTGGATCTGGACCTCTTTGCCCCAGTATTCCTTGCGAACGGTGTAAGCCGCGTTGAGGAGTGGGAAGAGATCGATATCGGGATCTTCGAGGATGCGGAGGCACGTCGCATCATCGAGGAGTTCGCCGTTAAGGCTTGTGGTGGTGAGGTTGGTGCAGAAATCGGTGGTCATGAAGTGTCTGAAGCGAAGCGGCGTCGGCAAGTAGGCAGGATTCAGTCTTGGGTTTGCACAGATTTCAGGTCGTTCTCCATGTCGAAGGTATTACGTTTTCCAGCCCTGGGTTGCAAGGCGCAACACCCGAAGAAATCTGGCCATGGAGAACCTACCCCACGGTCACCCGCCGATGCACATCAATCGGGCTCATCAGGTCACCTTCTGATTCAACGTAGCATTCCTGCTTGGTCACCAGCCAACTCTCCGGTGGAATCTCAGGTGTAATGGATTCAAGAACCTGCTTGGCGCTGGCCTTGATGTTGTCCTCCTTCACCAGGAGCATCTCGACGGAGATAGCCCCGCTCGTTTGTCTCGCAGACATCTCATAAACGGAAGGCAGAATGTTGTCCCTGCGCAGCTTTCCTTTCTTGTTTGTTTTCTCTACCCAGAGCGCTTCACGATCCGTCAGCGTGTTGGCGGCAGTTACAATTTCTTCTGCCTGCCACTCGTCGGTTTCGATTTCGGCGATGTAGCGCTCACCGATGATGGCGCTCATGAGCGAGGTGGCCTTGTAGGGGATCTCGGTGGCTTCGAGAATCTTGAATCCGGTCGGCAGGACCGCGTTGAGCCTGGTTCTGATTGCGACAGGCGAAACGATCTCACGCAGGACGACGTCCATGTAGTCTCCCTCAGTCGCAAAGCCCAGCGGCAGCGCGCAACTGAACGCCACTCGAGGGCCGGGGCTGAAGCCTTGCGTGAACGCAACCGGAACCTGTGCGCGGCGCAGGGCACGGACGAACATGTTCATCATTTCAAGATGGGAAAGCAGACGGACATTTCCACGACGCGCAAAACGCATCCGAACGCGGCTCACGGGTTCGGGCTCTTCCGGCCGAATGAGCGGCTCGAATTCCTTGCCCTCTTCCTCCTTTGCGCCTTTGCGGCTGTTGCGAAGCATGGTCATGCACAACTTCTCCTCTTCGTCTATCACGCCGCATAAGTTGCATTTGTGGTGGCGGCAATCGCCGTCAGCCACCAGCATGCGCGAGCGCCAGTATTCTTCCTTCTGATAGCTTTTGGGGACGAGCACGTCGATGTGATCCCAGGGCAGCGGTTCGTTGAGCTTGCGGGCCTTGAGCTGTTCATCCGGGTCGAGCTCCCAGACTCGAAACGCCTCCTGCCAGGCGTCCCACTTGATGTGTTCGTTCCAGCCGTCAAAACGGGCGCCGAGTCTGAACGCTTCATAGATGAGCTTGCCCGCACGGCGATCCGAGCGTGAGATGATGCCCTCAATGTAGCTTTCACGGGGATCGTGACGGCCGAACTTGACATCACGCTTGATGAGGCTGAGGAGCATCTCCTGCTTGCGCTCCGTTTCGTCGTAATCGATCTGGCGCTCCCACTGAAACGGTGTGTGCGGCTTGGGCACAAACGTTGAGACGCCAAGGTTCACCTTGCTCGTGCTTCGGATGCCCTTGCCAACATCGAGGACCCGATTAGCCAGGCCAGCGATAGCTTCGACGTCTTCATCTTTTTCAGTGGGCAGGCCGATCATGAAATAGAGCTTGATGTGCTTCCAACCCCGGATGTAAGCCTCTTCGGCCATGCCGAGGAGTTCTTCGTCGGGAATCCATTTGTTGATGACCTGGCGCATGCGGTCGGTCGCGGCTTCGGGCGCGAAGGTCAGGCCGCTCTTGCCCATGACTGAAACCATGTCCGCCAGCTCGACCGAAAACGAGTCGAGTCGCAGCGAAGGCAGCCCGATGGAAACCCCTTCGCCAATGCCTCGGGCGACACTCTGATGAACCAGGCTCTTTACCTGGCTGTAATCGCATGTGCTGAGGCTGGAGAGCGAGATCTCTTCGTACCCGGTCCTGTGGATGACCTCCTGCATGAGGTGGTCGAGGTTGGGAAGGGAGCGTTCACGGACCGGGCGAGTGACCATGCCGGCCTGGCAGAAGCGGCATCCCTGCGTGCAGCCGCGCAAGACCTCCAGGCTTACCCGGTCATGAATCTGCTGGGTGTACGGCACGATGTAGTCTGCCGGAAACGCCTGCTCGTCCAGGCTGCTTACCGTGCGTTTGACGATCGTGCGACCGCCGTCAGGCATAACCAGTCTGCCGCTGTCGGCCACACGCATCGTGTAAAGCGCGGGCACGTAAACGCTTTTTAGCTCGGCGAGGCGGCAGAGCTTCCATTCACGGCCTTTGCTCTGTCCCTCACGCAACACCTCAGCAACTTCGACGATCACGTCTTCACCATCGCCGACCACAAACGCATCGATGAAATCGGCGAGCGGCTCGGGATTAAACACGCAGGGCCCGCCGGCCAGAATAATCGGATCGTCATCGGCACGGTCGTTACTGAAAATGGGAATGCCGCCCATCTGAAGCATGTTGAGAATGTTGGTGTAGGTGAGCTCCCACTGAAGCGTGAAGCCGATTGCATCGAATTCGCTGAGCGGAGTGCGGCTCTCCATGCTGAAGAACGGCATGCCGCGCCGGCGGAGCTGTCCCTCCATGTCGACGTTCGGCGCAAAGGCCCGCTCGGCCCAGGTGCGGGGATCGCGATTGAGAATGTGATAGAGAATCTGCAGCCCCAGATTGCCGAGCCCGACATCGTAGCTGTCAGGAAACGCGAGACAGATGCGCAGGTCGATGCCCCTGAGATCCTTATGCACCGTGTTGAGCTCTGTGCCGAGATAGCGGCTCGGCTTCTCAACGACCGGCAGGATCTCTGACTCGAGCAGTGTGCTGTTCATCTGCATGTATCGGACTGAATCTCTGGTCAACAGAAGGAAAGAGACCCAAGGGTTCTCAGAATCTCAGAACGGTCATGCCAAATCTATCACTTGCCCATCGTAGGCCAGTTCGATGCCGTCCGGCAGTTCCTGGTCAGTCGTTTCGTGATCGAGGTCGTGCGCGATGTGGGTGTACAGAGTTCGTGCCGGCTTCAAATCGCTGACCGCGGCGTTTGCTTCTTCGAGGTTGAAGTGTGTCGGATGGGCGCGATGTCGCAAAGCATCCACGATCAGGAGGTCCGCTCCGGCGATAATCTGTCTGGATGCATCCGGAATCACTTTGCAGTCGGTTGCGTAGGCGAAGCGTTTGCCGCTCGGGCTTTCAAAGTGAAAGCCAAGAATTGGCAGCGAGCCATGCATGAGCTCAAAGGGCGTGATCCGCATACCGCAGGCATCGAACGGGCCGTCAATGACGGTTGGTTCGAGCTTGGGACTGCTCTGCTCGGTCTTGGTGTCGGAGAAGGCGTAATCGAACACAACATTCAGCCGCGCCAGGGTCTTCGCGTCTGAATAGATCGGGATCTTTCCGTTAATGCGATGGTTGTAGATGCGCAGGTCGTCGATGCCCAGGATGTGGTCTGCGTGGTGGTGGGTCATCAGGACAACATGAACTCTGTGCACTCCGAATTTCAAGGCCTGCGATCGTAGATCGGGAGATGTGTCCACAAGTATGTGCTGGTCTTCGTGAGACACGAGCACTGAGGGCCGATAGCGGTGGTTGCGCGGATCATCGGAGGCGCAGACCGCGCATTCGCAGCCGATCATAGGGACGCCGTAGGAAGTGCCTGAACCAAGGACGGTGATTTTCACGGGAGCGTAGTGAGTAATGAGTAAGCAGAGCCGCCGTTTTGAGGTTCTCCATCTGATGGAAGCATTTCCAGCAATGTCACTGATTCAGGATTCAAGATCCAAGAGATTCAGTCTCGCAGGTGGATCTTGAATCCTGAATCCTGAAACTGTTTCGGCAGCCAATTTGACTTGCCGCAACACTGACTCACAGCGTGACCGTCTCCCCATCTTCCGGCCAGATAGTATTCTCAAAAATCTCTCGCGCTGCATCAACAGCCGCCTCTTGCCCATCCTCGGCGCAGTGAATCAGAGCCAGGCGTTTCACCTTCGCCGCCTTTGCGATCTCTGCGGCATCGGGCGAACCCGCGTGCCCCCATGTTGTATCGCTGGGACGATTGGGGCCGTGCGATGCTTCATGAATCAACAGGTCTGAGTCCCTGGCAAGTTCAATGATCGGCGGGTGGTAGGCGGTGTCGCCTGTGAAGGCCACGGACTTTGAAGTCTCCTTGTCCGTAAAACGATAGACCAGGCCAGGAACGGGATGAATGCTCCTGATCGTATCAATCCGAAATTCAGCCGTTTCAAACTCTGCGCCTGCAGCGAGCGGGTGGAGCTCCGGGTGGGCGAATCCGCCTTTGAGTTTTTCAATCTGTATAAACTGAGTAGTCAGATTTACGATTCTCTCGATGTCTTCTTCGGGCCCAAGAATGTGGAGGGGCGGGACATGTTCCCGGTCTCTACTTCGCTGGTTTCGATAAAAGAGAACCTGCGGCAGGCTGATGTAATGGTCCTGATGAAAGTGCGTGAAGAAGAGATACTCAATATCGAGAGGACTGATGCCGTGTGAGAGCATTCTGATGGCCGCATTCCAACCGGTATCGACGAGATACTTCCGGTTAATAATGAAACTGGCTGTATCGTGTCCGGCACCGGGCGTGACCGAGGAGGTACCAAGAAATGTAATCGTTGTTGCCATCAAGCCCTGCTCTCGAGGAATGTAAAAGGCCAGGAAGCAGCGATGATAGATTGGTCACAGACATAGGCCAGCGAAATGGAAACAGGCATATAGAATCCCCGTGCTACCGTCGAACAGAGTGGAGAGGCGAATGGGGACAGACGAATAAAGAAGGATTTGAGATTTCGCGATGTCAGTCAGGACACTTACATTTCTTCTAGCTATTTTGCCGCTGGCACTTTCTGCCAAGGATAAGCGGGGCAAGATCCCCCTTGATGAGCTATCTGACGGAGATGCCAAGCGTGTGCGTGCGGTGGTGAAATACCGTTCTTTCAAACGGACGCTCAAAAAGGTCGAGTTTAAGGGCACCGACGATCTTTACGCGTTCCTTCTTGAGCGGATGCCTTTCGCCGCGGACGCAGTGCGTGCCCTGGATATCGAGAACTATCGCGTCAGAGATAACGAAGATGGCTCATACACCGCGGACGACGGAGCGGGTGCGACCGGCAAATTTGAGATGGTCTATTCGGGCGAGGGCAAGAAGGTCTTCTTCGCGCTCGGCAAGTATGACGGCAAGCTGCTGAAGATTAGAGGACGCGCGGTTGCGGTGGTGGAATTTGAGGAAGTGGAGGGCCAGAAGATGCAGAACTGGGTGCAGCTTTATTTTAAGTTCGACAGCCTTGTTCTGAATTCGGTGGTCAAAGTAATTTCACTGTTCATCGGCCCGCTCATCGACAAAAAGATCCAATATTTCCTGGACGCCACTCGAACTCTGTGCCGGCTGATGGTGGAGAATCCCAAGAAGGTCTATGCGCGCCTGAAGAAGGCGAAAGAGATGGACAAGAAAGCACTAAAGGAATTTCACCAGCAATTCGTGAGCAACGAAGAGAAACCAAAGGAGGGCGATGTTGGAAAGCCAGCGAGTACGCTGGTGAGGCCCGGCGCGGATGGACAGTTGGCGGTGGATGGCAGGTAACCTGGTGGCCCTGGCCCTGCACTGAGTAGGTCAAGACGGGGGGTCTTTGCGGATTTCAGGGGCAACGCCCCGGTCGTTCGCCTAGCCCAGCCCGGCGGGCTGGGAAGTAATGAAGGACTACCAAAGGGGCAACGCCCCGACCATTTGCAGCACTCTGGGCAAATGCCCGGCGTTGCCCCTGAATGGCAATCCTTCTCTAAACCCAGCCCGTTGGGCTGGGCTAGGCAAACGACCGGGGCTTCGCCTCTGAACAAGAGGACTCCCATTTCTTAGATCCGCAAAGACTCTCCCGTCTTGCCCCACTGAGTTCGAAGAATTTCGCGTCGAGGCAACCCGCTCTCTCTATGCAGGTCTCAATGCCTCGTAAAATAGTGATACCCAACCTTGGGTGACACTACATCTCCCGGTTTCAGATTGAATTTCCATTTCACGGTCGAGCTGTAGTTGACTGCCGGGTGCCCACGGTAGTTCTGCCAGTCCTGCGCGTTGTATGCGCCGAGGGTGATGTCCCCCTTATCCGAAACTTCTTCGGCTTTGCCGCCGACGCGGAAGGTGACTTCGATATCGATTGGGATTGCCTTGTGATTGCAGAGGCCGATGGTGGCTTCTCGGCCGATCTTTGCGTAGTGGGAACCATTCCATTTGAGAGCGCTCAGTTGTCGCGAGACCTCTTCCTCATCAAACGTTCCTTTCGTGCTGACCGAGATGGTCAGCGGAACACGCACGACATCCGATGGCGACGTGTAAGTGAGCATGTCCTGCGCGAGAGGCTGAATGCCCTGCATGACCATGGCCGCGCCGGTAGTCCAGGGCAGCTTCGTGCTGTTGGTCAGCTCTATCTGATGCCAGATCTCATTTTTTGAAATGTTAAGTGGAGACTGGCTGTTGCGGGATACACCGTAATCGCGTTTCTTCACGTGCAGATTCCAGGTGTAGATATCGCGATATTCGACCTCGTCCTCAAAAATATGCACGGCTGTCCGTTCGCCTTTCTTCAGATCGATTTTGGCGAGGTGGTAAACGAACAGATCCTGCGCTCCGGTCGCGGTCAGCTCATTCGGCAGTTGCATGGTGCCTTGAGCAGGTGAGCGCGCTGCGTCCCGGCGGAATTCGCTGCTGCGCATCATGTAGCCGTTGTTGGTGAAATCGTTGCGGACCTGGGTCTGCATCAACTGCGGTGCCGCCTGTCGCAGGGCATGGTGCAGCGTGCGTTCGAGCACCAGCGGGCTCGGCGTCTCCTTGAAACGGAAATGCGGCACGCCGACCACGATATCGATGGGCACATCCTCTAGATCCTCCGCCTCGTTCAGAATCTCGGCCTGCAGGCTGATCTTTGCCTTTTTCACTTTTGCGTCTTCAGCAAGGTTGATTCGGTAAGCGGGAATCCAACGCAGGCCGGGTCGGAAATACATGATGGTGAGCTCATGTTCCTTATTGGCATCGGCCAGCCTGATGGTCAGCCGTTTCGAACGCTTCGTTTTCGTGACCTTTCGGGCGATGGTCGTTCTCATGTCTGGCACCGTCAGCGTGCGAATCTGGCTGACCGGCAGCAGGACGTCCCCATCCGCAGTCGAAAGAATGAAGCTGTTGCCGCTGATCGCTGTAATGGTAGAGGTGGGCGGGTTGGCCGATGGAGCAAGGGCTGAAAAACCGAGGGAACTGCGCACAGTCGATGAAAGCGCGGAAGACGATTCCTGAGCGAGGGCCTTCTTAATCTTGCCCTTCAGTGTGGTATCGGAGTTGAGAGTCGCTGTGCACTCTTTGCCCTCATTCGCGCGCAAGATTTCGATGTGCTGTAAGCAGGGCACTTCTTTCTCTTCCTCCGTCTTAACGGTCTCCCAACCGGATTTCATACTGATGAGTCTTCCCTCGCGGCTGATTGTCCAGAAAGAACCGAGTATCGCGGCATCCGGCACCTCTTCCGTAAACACCTCGCCTCGGTCGTTCGTTTTCCCTGTCGCCTTCTTGAGAACCAGCGCATAGCCGTCCTTGAATACGATCACCTTCTCCGTGCTGAGATTGAGTTCATCGGGTACGGATTCGGCCCCCAGGTGGGAAGCAGTCCCGATAGAGAGAGAAAGTGCGATAGCAAATGCAGATGGTCGATAGAACATTCTTTCCTCCAGTCGCTGATGGGAATTGACGGTAAAGACAGCGTGCGATTCTACGCACACTCACCCGAGAGGGATGTAACGAGTGTGTAACTTGTTCTGCGCTTGCAGCAGTTCACTGATGCTGATCAGAACCTTGAAATCACAAGAATTTCAGATCAAGATTCTTCTGATTACTGGGCACCCGCGTCCGTCTGCGCCGGCCTTAATATCTTCCACTGAGCACTGTTCCTTCCGGGTACCGTCGCCTCCTGATATGAGACGATGAACGCTCGCCGCCGGTTTGGGGTGGTGTTTCCTGACGATATGACCGGGTGGGAACATCACAGCTCTGAGACGGATCCATAATTTCTCAGTTCAGGAAGCCTGTCACGGGCGACAAATGTCAGCCTGTCATCGTGCTCCAATCTCGAACGTGCTTAACTCGCCCTGGTCAGTTCCCACACAGAGGTAAGCCGACCCTTCGCGCTCGTAAGCAGTCATGTGCATCGGACGCCCTTTGACTGCTCCTGCCTTTACCAGCTTGCCTCCTGAATTGCGCAACTGAATCTGGCCATTCTTGAGTGCGATGAAGAGCATCCCCTTTTGCCCCTTCACCAGTTCCGGTGGGCTCTCCAGGTTTATCGACCATTTCCTTCTGCATTGATTGTCGAGCACTACCAGCAGTCGATTTGCCAGGCCGACCAGGATCTCTTTCCGGCCATCACTATCCAAGTCGGCGATTTCGAGGTCGCGGATATTTCGGGCCGGAATGCGGTTGCCGGGGCCGAAGCTCGCGTCGTAGAGGGCCTTGCCGGTTTCGGACCAGACGGTCACGCGATTCCAAGTGCCGTTCACTTCGCAGATGACTTCTCGCTCGCCGTTGCCATCGAGGTCTTCGTAGAAAATGTGGTGCCGGTTGAGGCTTGTCCATCCGCCAACGTAAGTGTGGCCGGGCGGGACGCCATAAAAGCCGCGCGGTTTGGGATTGAGCGTTCGGTTGTTGAGGATGGCGGCGGTATTGGTGCCGTTGTATTTTCGCGAGGCGAGCAGATTCAGGCTGCCGTCCGGTCCGTTGATCATGTTGAAGTGAGAAACTTTCCCCCAGAACTGCGGCAGCCGGTGAAGGAGTTCCCCCTTCTCATCGATGATCTCTAGAGTGCAGGCGCTGCCGACGAATGCCTGACTCTTTCCGTCCAGGAAGACTCCGGAGTAGAGGCCGTGGATGCCTTCATGGCCTGGCGCGGTTTTGAACCAGTAGCTTTTACCGGCGCGGTAAACATCCGGGTGCATTTTAGAAACGAAGGTCCAGACACGTTTGCCTTCGGCGTTGAACGCGATGACCTTTTCATCGCGGCAGCCGGCAAGCAGGAGTCTGTGTTCGGGCCACCAGCGGACCTGCCGGATTTCGCCGTCGGTTTTCATCTCTCGAATGATTTTGCCTGAGCGATCGATGATATGGATCTGTCGGCGGGTAGCCGCGGCGAGGTTGGTATCAGTGCTGACGAGATCGATGATTCTGCCGGGGAGTTGCGTTCCCCAGGAAGCGTCGAACGCGGCAGGCTTTCTTTCCGGTTGTTTTTCGCCTGTGGTTTTCGTCTGCTTCGAAGACAGGCCGGCAGCACGTCCTGCGATGGCTTTCAGCTTATTCCTCAGCGTTGGCAGGTGACTGCCAGGCTCGGCCTTTTCGATCAGGTGTTTGCCCGCGGGCAGTGTCGTTGCAACCCATCCGGCTTCGGACGATGTTGTGACCATCTCTTCGCCGTTCAGGATGAATTGGTTCCCTCCGGCAAATCCCAGTTTCGTTTCTTCCTTTGCGTAAATGGCCAGCTTTCCAGCGGCGAAATCCCAATCGATATCAACGGCCGGCTGTGCTCTCAGGAGGTCGATGTCATCAAGCTTTAATGCGGAGAGTTGGATTCCGCTGGCGTGGTCTTCCGCGAGCAGGGCTGCCTCTGCCTCGGAGTTTCTGAACTTTCCAGTAAAGGCAACTGCCGATTGCGGCAGCATCAGGCCGGCCGCGTTCTCGCTGAGTCGAACACATCTGTTGGGTTTCTCCGACTCCTTCAGCAGCAGCGAGAAGAAATTCTTGCGTTCACCTTTCTTCGCCGGGCCCTTCCACTCGAGGGTTGCGATGCGGCCGCGCAAGGCGGTTTCTGCAGGGCCCGTGAAAAGCAGTTCATGGGCCGTCGAGGCATCGACCGGTTGTGCGCCTTCCGTCTGGATGCAGAGAGCGGAGAGTCCAACGTAACATCGGCCATCGCCATCGTGGAGGGCTTTCGCCTGAATGCGGAGCACATGTTCGCCTTTGCTGAGCTTGTGGTGTCCGATGGGCGCGTGTTTGCGTTCGACCGAGCTCGCGTAATGGCGGAAGTTCTCGAGGACGAGTTTTCCATCAAGGAAAACGTTGATGACGCCGCGGTCGACGTAGTTGAGCAGTTCGGCGTACACATTTCCTTCCACTGCCTCGTCGAGGTTAAACTTCATTTCGAGAGATGGGCCGGGGTCTGGGCTCCGCATCAGCATCGTCTCGTAGCTGCCGAGATGAATCAGGGGGCGTTCGCCTTTGTAGTTGGTCGAGCAATCGTGTTCGGACGCGCTCAGCTTGAGCCAGCCCGGAGGATGTTTCACCGGAAGATTCGGTGTGATGCGCAAAGAGGTGTTCGGGCCTTCACCTTTTGACACCGGCTGGGCGAATTGCCAGAGAAACTGAACCTCCGCGTTTTCCGTGTCCGTGCGGAAATCCAGACTATCGGTAAATAGGGAATACTTGCCGACGCGATGCAGAAGGGTGCGGCGCCAACTGCACCAGGCCGCATTGGGGACCTCCGCGGTTACCGTGGCCGTGTTCCCAAGCACACGAGCTCCTTTGAGCGCGGCGTTCATGGCGATTTTCGGTTCGACGAGCCCATCCGCGCGGGTGAGCACCTGGTTGCGATAACCTTTGAGCAGGTTCTGCCCGTCCAGGCGCAATTCGAGAATTGAAAAAGTGTGGTAGGGATTGCGAGAAGCGCCGTTGTAGCCATCGATCAGGATGAAATCTCCACCTGCGTCATCCGTGCTGCGGAAGCTGCCGTGGTAGAAGGACTCTTCAACAGAGAAGCCGTTGTTCCGCGAGCTCCATGAGGGAACCGAGAGACGGTGGATGGTCCACTGGCCGCTCAAGTCGCCCGGATCGGTGGCCTCGAGTCTTTCATCCGGCCACCAGGACTGGCCAAGGCGGAGTACATCGGTCTTGACGCCTGTACGCTTGCGATAGTCGATGTAGCGGCTGTCCTGAAGCAGGTAAGCCGCTTTGTGGAGGAAGCCGACGGACGCCGAATTCAAGGCCCAATCAGGCTCGAGCCCGGAGACCAGCCCGTCCATGCCTCGGATGAGTTGCCGAAGGATACCGTTGGAGACGGGCTCTCTTTCACCCGTGAGGAGCAGGTGTGAAAAGATGGGGGCGATGCCGGTGTTGTACCAGAACAGGTTGTCGCTTTCGCCGCCAACCCATGCGTACTCGTGGAGCGAACGAAAGTGCATCTGCCCGCCGTAAGTGCATTGATCCCAGACGGGATCGGGATACCCGCGATTCAGATACCGGCCAAGACAATAGAGCGAGATGGCCGACCATTGACCGTGCCGGCTGCCGACCATACGGGACGGCTTGGCGAGGTTGTAGATTCGTTCCCGCAGGCGGTGCTCGAGCTGCCGCGCGAATGCCCGGGTCACCTCGAGCCGTTCGGCATCGGTGAAGACCGGGCTCTCTTCAATGAGATCCCAGAACAGGATCATCATGTGCGCGTTGTAGTGGTAGGGGCCGGCGAGTGGGTCGTCTTTGTTTTCGAGGCGTTCCTGATCGATGGTCTCAATCTGTTTTCTGGCCGCTGCATCCGGGAACGCGAGCCGCAGCGCCTCTCGTGCATCACGCTCGCGGCCGGTCATGTAATACATCGCCATGTGTTTGCTGATGCTGTTCCAGCCAAAGTAACCAACCGAGCGATAGCCTCTGGAGGCATCCCAGATTTTATAATCGAGCAGATCACCGGGCGGGTTCACTCCTTCGCCGAGCTTGATGTCGGCCATCCAGCCGAGAGACAGAGAATTGTCTTTCACCTCAGCACTCTTGATCCTCGCGACCAGTCTAGCGGCCGCAGCTTTAACGCCATCGGGATCACTGCCTCCGGCGAATATTGCATTAACGCCGTTACCGAACGGATTATGAAGGGAACGCACCACCGACCCGCCGGGCCCCGGATACTTCAAATCCAGCAGCGTAAAATAGCGGCTGTACAGCTCCTGAATCACTGCATTCGTCGAACGGTTGCCAAGCAGGATGAGATTCTGCTTCAGCGGAATGTGCTGGAGCGGATCTTCATCGGCGATGATGGGGAGCTTGACCTTCGTTCGTTTGAGAACCGCTGCCTGGATGGTCTCCGCTTCTTTCGAGTAAGTGCCGCTCCCCGGAGAGACAATGGCGGCCGTGCTTTTGTTCTCGCTGACCAGCGACGTGGTGATGTAGAGTTTTTTCAGACGCTCAATTTTCGCCGGCTTTGGCGGAGGCGCGATTCTTGGAGGCTTGACGCCGGAGACGAGCTCGACGCGGCTAATGAAGAGTGACGGAGTCGGACTGCGATGAGTGTAAAGATAAAGAGTGGCCCGCGTTGTCCCCTGTGGTGCGAGCCCTTTGACCGAGACCTTTCTGTTTCCCTGCCCCGCGCTGTGGAGGCTCACCTGGTGGTATTTGTTCGATGGCAGAAAACGCAATTGCATATAAATGCCGCCGGATGGTTTCTCTTTGAACTTCTTTATGATCGCGGTTGCCTGATACGCGAGGCCGCCTTTCGCAGCGATTCTCTGATACACGCCAACTTCCTGGCCGGTATCGTTGTCTTCGATCAGCAGAGCTTTCTCTTCGTCTGCGATTACGACCGAGAGCTTTCTGGTTTCATCAACGCCAGCATAGAGCTGCCAGCCCGCTGGCACGCCGTGGGGAGAAACAGCGCCATCGAAATTCGGATTCGTCAGCAGGTTTTCGGGGGCCTCCCCGTGGAGCTGTGCGTGGCCGAGGAATGCAAGGATCAGGAGATGGAGCATAGATTCGTGTTTCGCTGATGGCGGAGAACTCTACATTACAAGGTGCCATGGCAACTCCAAACAATCAAAAGGCGGTCCCCGCAATATTGAAAGACAACTTCGTCTGTCATGTGGTATGGCGATGAACTCTTGGCGGGCTGTGGGGATGGGTTCGTCGGATGCTTCAAAAAACAAGGCTTCAGGCCATGAACCGAGAGGGATTGGCGATCTGCTTCCAGAAGAAATGGAGCGCATCTGACTGAAGTGCCTTGCGAGGATCGCCGATGACAGTTAATCAAGCGTTGCAGAATTCCCTCTGGTTCCTGGCCGGGATCTGAATCCAGTGCAGCAGGAAGCTTTGAATACTCAAAAAGGGCTGTTCACATGATCCAGTTCGGTGATGGCAATCTGCGGATTCCAAAATTCGAGCGGCCGGTCTACGTTGTGGCCGGGGGGATGACAGACTTCCGGAAACGCTATCCTGAAAAGAACACCGAGGAACTGGTTCTCGAAGCCATGAACATGGCCGTGCGCGAGAACGACTTGAAGGTCTCTCAGGCCGAGTTTGTGCGGATGGTAAACTTCTGTGTTTATTCACAGTTCGCCGACCATTTCGGCGACCAGCTCCTCGCGGCCGCGAGGATTCATGACGCGCTCGGCTTCGATCCGCTCGGAAATATCGAGGTCAAGACCGGCGGCGCCACCGGTGGGTCGAGTGTGCTGGCCGGTGCGCTGGCCGTGGCTTCAGGATACGCGAACGTAGTCCCCGTCGTCGGGTGGGAACGGATGGATGAGGTGCCCACCAGGCAAGGCAACTCCTACATCGCATCCGCGGCCTGCAAGAATTTTGAATCCGAGCTGGGCTGGATGTATGCCAGCTACTATGCGCTGATGGCGCAGCGCTACCTTCACGAATACGGCGTGCCCCGGGAAACCCTGGCGAAAATCACCATCAAGAATCACCACTACGCCCGGTTCTCGCCGTACTCGCAAAACCCGATGGAATTGACGCTCGAAGAAGTCATGGCAAACGAGATGGTCTCGGACCCGCTGAGCTTCCTCGAATGCTGCGTAATGAGCACGGGGGCCTCTGTACTCATTCTCGCCGACGAGGAGATGGCATGGAAGCTCTCGGACCATCCCATCCGCTTGAAGGCCATCTGCGGCGGCACCCACACGCTCAGGACCGCGGATCGGCGGGACATGGAAGTCCTCCGACTACCGAATGAACCGGAGGGCCTCTACAAGGATCGCGAGTACGACTGGCCGGGCTTCAGCTCGTTCCTGGCCGCGCGCATGGCCGCTTACCTGGCCTATCACATGGCGGGCATCCATGACCCGGTCGAGGATCTGGACCTGCTCGAAACGCACGATGCCTTCACGATCAGCGATATCCAGACCTACGAAGACATCGGGCTGCGGCCCTACGGCCAGGGCAGAGAATTCATCGAGAGCGGCGATGCCTACTACGGCGCGAAACTGCCGACCAATCTTTCCGGCGGGCTCCTCGGCACGATGCACGCCGTTGGGGCCACGGGGATATTTCAGATTGTCGAGCTGCTCTGGCAGTTGCAGCAGAAGTGGGCCAAGTTCCACGCCGAGCCCGATCGCTGGCAGCGCTACGGCAAGACAAAGCCGGAAGATTTCGAGAACCTTCAGGTCGAAAATGCAAAGCGAGGCGCGGCCGTAAGCCACGCGGGGACCGGAAGCCACGTAACCATGGCGATCCTAGAAAAAGAATGAGGGAGTAACTATGCCGATCGAACTGTTGAAAAAGGGAGGTGAGACCTTCAGCACTTCGCCGCTGGTCATCAAGAATCCCAAGGACTACTTCCACATCCATACCTACGGCGGGCTGACCAATTTCTTCGAAGGCCTGACACAATCCGTTCTCTACGCCACCCGGTGCACAAATCCGGACTGCAAAGAAGATCGCATGTGGCTGCCTCCTCGAAATCACTGCCCGGACTGTTTCGAGAGGATGGAATGGGTCGAAGCCCCACAGGAAGGGACGATCTACACACATTCGACCGTCCTCTATCCCGGCAGCAACTTCCGCCTTTCCACGCCCTGCCCCTTGATCTCCGTCGAGATCGAAGGCGTCTGTACCAAACTGATGTCTTACCTTAAGGAAGGCGAACCGGAGATCGGCATGCCGGTCAAAGCAGTCTTCAATTACGAGGAACCGACCCACACGATTCTGGATCTGGCATGGGTGCCGATCTAAATAAGAGAAAGAAAGAAAGAAAGAAAGAAAGAGTCGACTCCTGTAGTTACACCCAATCTGTTTGACCTGAGTTCAAATGCGACTCATCGACGAAAGTCTGGG
>Ga0207984_1000381_pt1 | contig 27378 bp, 25 predicted proteins | sample ETNtaG_30_FD_185760 | JGI IMG/M metagenome (GOLD analysis project Ga0207984, IMG submission 185760) | Marine microbial and viral communities from oxygen minimum zone, Eastern Pacific Ocean - ETNP201306PF43B (SPAdes) (version 2) | ecosystem: Environmental > Aquatic > Marine > Oceanic ...
AGAAAAAGAACCTGCTTCGTCAGTACCGACGTCAACCCCTTCTACAGAACGAAAGGTTGCAGGCCTGCCCCTAAGTCCGAAAACATTTCGGCAAGCAATTATTCTATCTGAAATTCTCAAACCACCAAAATCAGTTCAGAAGTAGATTCCATGGTGAGGTAAGAAGTTTATAGAATAATTGATTTAGAATTTGTATTAGACCTTGGTGTGGTTATTCTGAAACCTTTTACAATTTGAGCAATACAGTTACTCTGTTTCTCTGGGGTGATGTAACAGTAGTTGGTACTTCTGTAGCTCTCTTCTGATCAACCATGAGAAATTGGCAGCCTTCCGTTTATATTGAAGATGCGCTTTAAGCCATATTAGTGGCTGTCCAGAAAAATCTCGGGCGATTCTAGACTTGCGATCTTTCCCCTCCCTGCCCCTTTTTATCCTAATGTATTAGGGGTAAAAACCTGTTATGAGGTTCTGTAACACTAATTATTCTTCTTTTGATTCAGTTTAGTAGCTTGTGTGGATTTTTCTGGATTGATTGTCCTTGGATAGTGAACAGGAAATTAGTTGTAATAGTCAAAATTATAGAGGAACTTATGCTCATATGGCATATATATTTTTTGGGGTATCGGTGTTGTAGATTAGAAAGATTGCCATCTGTATGTCAAACTGATTGTTGTTGCCGATTTTGATCTTGACTTTTCTTGGAATATCATTCATATTGTCCAAGTTTGTTCAAAGTGAATGAGTGGAAAGCTTGAAGACAGCTATGATAAGTTTATTTGGTTCTTGCACCAGTCATGTTTGTTTTCTTTTGTAGCTCTGCTACTCATTGTCGGTTTTGTTATGTTTAGTAGCTGTGTTGCCTTCGATCATCCATTAGTTTTCTGTGGAATGGAGCCGAAAGATTTTGGGTAGAGAGGATGATTGGTAAAATATCTCTTAACTACATAAAAGGTAATCGGGAACAAACATGGGGTTTATGGAAGCTGTATTTAGAAAATATGGATTTGGCGGCTATTTGTTTGTTGCGTATACAGATGGCTTTAGGCATTTTTTGTCATGTTTACTTTGTTGGATTGGATGAGATATTATCAGCAAATTTATAATATAAATAGCAAAGGAATTAATTTATGTCTGAGAAGATTTATCGTGTTGGTATAATTGGTTGCGGAGGAATGGGTAGATCTCATGCAAATGCATGGAAGGATCATCCTCGTACTACAGTAGTGACGTGCAGTGATTTGTTCCCGGAGGCGGCTGAGAATTTCGCCGAATCCCAAGGATTAAAAAGTCATTACGGTGATTTTAACCAAATGCTTGAGAAAGAAAACCTTGATATTGTTTCAATTACGACTTGGCAGAGTGTTCGGGTAGAACCAACAGTAGCTGCTGCTGAGGCCGGTGTGGCGGGGGTCATCACTGAGAAACCAATGTCTGCCTCTTTGGGTGCAGCGGATGATATGATGGAAGCGTGCGATAAAAGTGGGACGAAACTGGTAGTTGGACACCAACGGAGATTCAGTCCCCAGAATAGTGAAGCTCGCCGCCTGATTCAAGAAGGTGCGATTGGACAACCTCAAACTATGTTAAGACGTGATGGGTTGGGGTTATTGAACCGTGGAACACATGAAATCGATGAGATGCGTTATATTTTAGGAGACCCAGAACCACTTTGGCTGATCGGACAAGTTTCGCGGAAAACTGACAAGTGGGAACGTCGAGTGAGATGTGAGGATCTCTGCTTTGGTGAGGTTTGCTTCGCAGGTGGTATACGTGGTATTTATGAGAGTGATTTGCCAGAGCCTGGTTTGAATGGTACTGCCGTTTATGGCGATGATGGACAACTTCGGCGTGGTTCTGATGGTACAATTGAATTGCTTAACAGCGGGACCGCTGGCTGGCAACAAGTTAAGCCTCGACAAAGCGAACCCAACCAGTTTCAGGAGATGATCCAATGGTTAGATGGGGAAATTGAAGAGCATCGGAATGCTGGAGTTCACGGACGCACAACAATTGAAATATTGATGGCAATTTATGAGTCTTTGCGTATCCAAGGTGTGGTGAACTTCCCGCTAACAACTCGGGAAAACCCACTTGATCTGATGGTCGAAGGTGGCTTGCTTCCAGTGCATCAAGAAGGCCGTTATGATATTCGGGCCCCATTCCCTGAACAGGAAAAGTAAGCGATCTGAATGTAGATAATAATGGCCGATGAAATTTGATTTCATCGGCCATTATTAATGCTTAAAATTATAGTAAATAGTATAGGATGGAAGCGATCAGCAGCAACTAGTGACCACCACCAACTTCACCTACTTGAACTTCGATTTCGTCTCGATTTCGTATACGCTCAATTATTCCATCGCGGATATCCACAATTCGGTCTGAGACATCAAGCATTTTCAAGTCGTGAGTTGCTGAAATGACAGTAACTTCTTTTTCAATATTCAGTGTCTTAACTAAGTCGATGATCTCGCGTCCTATTACCATATCCAAGTTTGCAGTTGGTTCATCTGCAAGAATAATGGATGGGTCATTTGCTAGGGCTCTAGCAATAGCAACACGCTGACGTTGACCGCCCGAGAGTTCATCGGGTCTATGATCAATCCGATCTTCAAGACCAACCTCACTAAGTAGCCGCTCACCTTTTTGCTTACGTTCTTTAGCTGAGAGACCAGCAAAAATCATCGGTAGTGTCACATTTTCGAGGGCCGTCATCACGTGTAGCAAATTATAGCTCTGGAAGATGTAGCCGATTTTATGGCATCGAAGCCAAGCAATTTGTGATTTGCTGAGTGTTGAAGTGTTTTGCCCATCGATGAATACCTCACCTCCAGTTGGTTGATCTAAAGCACCAATCATATTAAAGAGAGTTGATTTTCCAGATCCGGATGGTCCCATCAGTGAGATGTATTCCCCCCGCGTGATTTCAAGATCAATACCATTCAGAGCCCGAACGATATTAGATCCCATTCTATATTCTTTGACAACCTTTTCCGATTTGACAACGATGTTATTATCGAGGTTACTTGACTTCATCCAAGCATAGCTCCTTTTACACTTCAACTCTCATTGCTTCTGCAGGTGGTAGTTTGGCAGCACGCCATGATGGGAATGCTGCTCCAATAACAGCTAAGAACGTACCAATCAGACAGCAGATAAAGCAAATCGTTAGAATACGTAACAAAGGGAAGTCCCAAACTAAATTCCACCCGTGACTTCGTAATCCCATCAGTATTGACACAGCAACACCGATTAGTGCTCCGATTAGTGCGCCCACAAACCCTTGAAATGCTGATTCCAACAGAAACAGCCTTACAACAAATCCATCTAATGCACCAAGACATTTCATAGTACCAATCTCACGGAATCTCTCTGTGACTGACATCAACATTGCATTAGCAATACCAACAACGCAGACAATGAGTGACATGGAAACCAACCACAGTTGTTTTGTTGTTACTTTTCCCTCTTTTTCTTCTTCATCACCCAAAATTATTTCCTGTCCTTGACCACTCCCTTTTTTAATTTCGGAATCCACTTCGGCTGTTGTCCAAACTGATACTAGAAATGCAATGCCTAGTGTGATTCCTGCAGTAGTGATGATTGATCGATAAAATCGTATCATCAGACTTTGGAAGCTAATTCTCACTGATTCTGCAAATGGGAGTTCGATTTGTTGTCGGACAGCCCGTTGGTGTTGCTCTGCCAAGTTTCTCCTCCTAATTGGAATAGTGGCATTTTATCACGAAGTTGAAAAAATGTCAATTCTCAATCTTCGTATGGATTGGGCTAGCGTATCATAGCATTATTTATGACGTTAGAGTAACGAGAGATTACTGATAGGTAGGATGACTAGGTTGAATTTTCTCTTGGTAAGCAATTTCTCTGCTAGATATTTGATTGATTGTCGTAATGGCTTTTCGTTTACTTTAAATTTTTTGCTATAATAGTGGTGTCTGTAGATAATGTTTTGGTATATCATCCATTTGTAAGTGTGACACTTAACCTTTAAATCTATGTAATATATGGTACAGAATGGATTGGTGGTTTGTTCGTAGAATTGATGATATCGGTTGGAGCCGACAATGGTGAGCACAACTTCAACCGGAAGCAATACAGTATTTGTATACACAGTATGGAATGTATTTCTTGGATGGACCCAGAAAAGTTTTTAAATGTTCTAGAGATGGGGTTTAGGATGTCTTATTTCTATGTCTATCCACAATATGATAAGCCGACGAAATAATAAAGATTTAGTGAAGGGAACATTATGTCATTCAAAATGAGCTATTGTGCTTTAAGATGGAAAAATCCAGATCTAGAGCCTGCATTAGAAGAGTTGAAAGCTGCTGGTTGGGATGGCTGGGAAGGTCGTTTGCCTTTAGACTGGTTGGGAGCGCCAAACCGACTGAGAAAAATCTGTAAAAATACGGATATGCCTATGGTTGTTTTTACTGCTGCTGGTTCTCCGGATAACCGAGATTGGGAAAACGTGGAACGCAATAAACGGCGTATGGAGTATGCCGCTGAAGTAGAGGTAGATTGTTTCATGTTTATGAATGGTTCCAAACCGCAAGGTGGGGCTAGCAAGGCAGATATTGAAGCAGCTGCTGAAGGAGCAGAAAAATGGGCTGAATACGCCGCGCAGTTTGGCTTGGAACTTAGTTATCATATTCATACCAATTGTTTGGTTGACTCAGTTGAGGATTGGCAACTCTACATGAGCTTGCTTGACAAGGCGAAATTATGCATTGATGTTTCCCATTCACAGTTATGGGGGTATGATCCAGTTGAGTCGATTAAGGATTTTCGTCAACAGTTAAATTATATTCACTTACAAGATTATTCCTCAACTTCTCGTGATGAGAATGGCACATATTTGCCTGTTTGGGTAGATGTTGGAGCAGGGAAGAGCTTGGACTTTATGGGCATTATGAGTACCTTGGAAGAAATCAGTTATGGGCGTTGGATTACATGTTGTCCTGGTCAGCCAATCCCAGGTATGGAAGATGTTATAAGTGAAGTGAGGCGAAGTAAGGATATGCGCGCTTATTTAAGAAGTTTAGGTTACTGATAGCTGTACTTGCGATCCAAGGTTGTTTCATTAAAGACAAAACATTTTTTGTGAATTAATTCCTGCCCAATAGTTGCAAGACTGCATTAGCTGCGATCTCCGAATCCCTCAGTGGTTCAATTACCATTTTTTGCTTTAACAGAGACAAGATAGTTGTTTTGATTTCTGTAATTTGAACCCATTTAATATGTTCCATCTGCTCCATTTCGCTATATACTAGGTCCTGTTTCGGACTCTTCGATACCCTACGGTTTACTCCGAGGATTACTAATTTTCTTCCACTACTTGCTGCTTCACAGACCATAGAGAAACTATCTTCTGTGACAATCAGTAGATCTGAAAGCGAAAATATATCTGTGACTGTGTATTTGTTTTGACGATCAGCTAGAATGCAAATTGGGCAGACTAGTGTATCTAACATGTCTTTGGTGATGAGATTGTTGATGGTTGATGGCGTCCTACGCGAAGTTGCTAACAATATTTTCAGGTCAAATTCTTGACTCAATGTACGCAATGTATGTAACAGATTAGTAATAGTCTGTGGACAAATTGTATGATACCGATCATCTCCGCCAATCAGCAGGCCAATGGTGATTGAGGAAGAGATATTGATATTTCTTCTTAGTGTTTCTGCTTGCTCTTTAAGTTTCTCTGGTGAAATACGGTTTGGGCCGCCAGTTGTTTGACAAAGATTCGGTTTTTTCTGCTTGGGCCAACTTGTTTGTGGAAGAATCGCCAAGTCAAAAAAATCGGTTCCAACTGGTGAGGGGTGTCGACACGTTACTGTCTGAGCATTGAGAAGCTGTCCCAGTAATAAATTGATAGCAGCAACAGAGGATCCTGTTGATATTATGGCATCTGTGTGTTGAATTGAGGCGATCTCGCTCAAGGTTTTCGAAGAGAGTGTTAACTTGAGGCAAAATCGTATGATTTTTTTTGGCAGTAAGTATCTACCGAAGATGCAAGTTGCGATGCGTAACAAATTGTCGTGTAATTTTCTTCGGTAAGCAACATTGATTATGTGGTATTGACAGTTATCTATACGCTCAACGACGCCTAGTGATTGATTGTAGTGTCCTGGTTTCTGATCACTGAGGATAAGAATATAAATCATTTTCTGTTGTTCATTATTATTTAGTAGGAGTGGCTTAACCGGAATACAATCCTGTATTTACCTTTTTACTTGCTTATTTGGTCTTGATTATTCTAGCAGATTGATCCGGTGACAACGAGGATAAATATAGATATCTTAAAATTGAATCATATTTTCACCGCTTTAGGTTATGGTATGAGTTCAGTGGATGTGTTTTTTCTCAGTTAACATAAAAACTTAGCAGTATTGTGGATTAAAAATCAGGAAGATTTTTGCTGAACTTTGCAATAGAGATATAAGGGATGTAATTTTTTTACCTGAGAACCGGATATCCATTATGAGTTATAACTAGGCATGGTTCCAAGACTGATCGGTTTTGATTTCATCTTTAACTTATTTATTTGCAACTAGTAGTTTATGCCTATAAAAATTTTGATCCGAAACTGGGAATTGAAAGATGACCTCAAAGAACACGAGAGAATTGGTCGAAGAAACTTCCTAAGCATATCGGATTTTGCTGGAGTTACTAATGAGTTCAACGTCAGTTTACGCTGTTGATTCAAATCCTAAATTACGCTTTGGCATAGTGACTGATGCCCATTATGCGGATATTGATACCAAAATAGGCCGTTATTATCGTCAATCTCTGGCTAAAATGGAGGAGTGTGTGAATTTAATGAAGCGACAGCAGGTTGATTTCCTGATAGAACTGGGCGATTTGAAGGATCAAGATGATGAACCGAGTGAAAAGCTGACAATTTCTTACTTACGTGCCATTGAGAGTATTTTTCAGAATGGTGCAGGGAGAACTTATCATGTTCTAGGTAACCATGATGTCGACAGCATTTCAAAGTCGCAATTCTTGTCTGTTACTACTAATACCGGCATTCCATCACAAGAGACATTTTATACATACTGTCTAGGCGGTTTGCAGTTTATGGTGTTAGACGCTAACTATCGAGCGGATGGTGAGGAATACGATCATGGAAACTTTGATTGGGTCGATACCAATATTCCTACCAGTCAACTTGATTGGCTAAGACAAAAGTTGCACGCGAGCCCTTTTCCTAGCGTAGTTTTCGTCCACCAACTGCTGGATGGTGAAGGGAGTCATTACATAAATAACGCCGTAGAAGTTAGAAAGATATTGGAGGACTCGGGAAAAGTGTTGGCGGTTTTTCAAGGACACCAGCACGATGGACAGTATAGTCTCATTAACGGGATTCATTACTATACACTTCCTGCCGTTGTTGAGGGATCAGGGCAGAAGAATAGCGCTTATGCTATTGTTGAAATACATCGTGACAATAGTATTACAGTTATTGGTTACCATAAAGCTCCCAGCAAGTTGTTCTGTCAGTAATAACCTCGGAAATTTAGGTTATTGGGATATCTATTATGGGTTATTTAAGGTAGACTGTTTAGCGATTTAGTTTCATGATTTAGAATGTGGCTTGTTATCATTTAAACAGCTACTATAGCTCATAACTCAATTGCATGTTCGTATATGTATGTAAAAATCTAAGTGGATGAACCGAGCAATGCTCGGTAGACTGCTACCTTTTCTTCTTTCGATAGCGATTCGAGTTCGTATTGCTCATCGGAGATTTGATTCCGGTACTCTTCCAGAGGATACCCTTCCTTACCTGTTTCGTTGAAATAAACACTAAGTTGGTATCGTTGAAAGATGTTCATCCGTGGATAATCTCCAGTCCATGGGCTGGCATCGTGCAACAGATTAGTAGAAAAGACGATCACATCTCCTGCTTGAAGGGGGATCGTAATTGATGTTGGTGGATCGTGTTTGACTGGTAAATTTTCTGGTGTCTGAAATGAAGATTTGTGGCTTCCTGGTACCACACAGAAACCGGTGTTGGCGGGAACATCTGCCAGCGCGATCCAAGTAGCAATGTGGCTACAGTAAATCTTACCGTTGCCCGCTTGGTAATCATTGTGTGGATTACGAAAGTCTGGAGGAAACTTAAACCCACTATCATCACGGTGGAAAGATCCTTTCGCTTGATCATCTTTGGTCATCATGGTGAAATTATAGTGAAACAATCGTGGTGAGTGCATAGTCAAACCAGCGACAACCCGCAGTATATTAGTATCCATGGCCAGATCCTGAAAGATTCTATGACCGTACTGGATATTATTAATATGCGTTTTACATGGTTCTTGGCGTCCTCTGGTTACTGGCGGTGGCAGGTCTGATTCATCCATTTTCAGCCAGTTCTGTATGATATTAAGCATTTGTTTTAAGCTTTCAGATGTTACGATGCCTTTCAAGACTAGAAAACCGTGTAGATCAAAATACCATTTTTCCTCTTCTGTCAAGGTAGATTTAGTCACTTCGGCAACTTCCTTTCTTTTTTACTTTTACTAATGTCTGTTGTCTTATCTTAGTAAGATAAGACAACAGACATGTTTCACCTTGTAGGTTTCGTTCATTTGAAATTGATCAAAATATGATAACTTCAGTCCTACATCGGATTCTGGATGTTGGCATCAAAAGGCCACACATTGAGTGCCAAAAAGAATCCTGTTTCGTCTTTGCCTATTCTCATTTTCTGTTTGAGGTATGGAGGGCTTCGTTGGAAAATAATGTCTTGAACTTTATCCATTTCTTTCTCTGTTACGGGGCGGGGTTGGTAGTTTGAGAGACGATTGTCACTGAAGATAGGATACAATACCAGTTCGAGTGCCAACCCGTTTTTTTGGTAAGAGACGTTTAACCTAGCAGTTAGGCTGAACGGATCTACTTTCCTTTTTTGGTAGCGCCCTGGCGAGTTGAAGACAAAGTTACCTAGATTGTAAAGGATCCAATGTCCATGGTAGTTTTCAATTTCCTGTAATATGTGAGCTCCGTGTCCAATGACAAGATCCGCGCCAGCATCGATAAGAGTGTGGGCTAATTTGGTCTGTTTTCTGGTTTTGAAGTCATAGTCTTTACCCCAATGTGGATAAGCGACAATAAACGCTTCGGCATTCGATTGCCGGGTTTGTCCAAGCTGGTTAATGATTTCCTGTTGTTTCCATCTGTTTACACCACCTACGTTCCCTGTAGCGTAATAGTTATACCTCGTTTTGTAATGATTTCTATGCTCAAAACCTGCGGTTACAATAAGTTGAAATGTATTTTGGCCGATTGCGAATTTTTTGTATATTGGTTGTGAGGCTTGAGATGCGTTCAGTCCGGCCCCGAACCATTGGATTTGATTTTTGTCTAGAACAGCCATCGTTTGCTGCAACCCTTTAGGTCCATAATCCATTGTGTGATTGTTGGCCAAGGAGACACAGTGAATATTGTGTTTTTTAAGCGCTTTTGGTGTCTTGCGTATATCTGCCCAATGAATATACTTTTTTCCCCCATCCAATGGAGAAGTTAGCAGGTTAGTGATAGGGGTTTCAAGGTTGGCGATGACAAAATCTGCTTGTTTTAGTAAAGGTACAAGTTTTTCCAGAAAAAAATCGTACTGCCGATTTTCAAAGAAGTTGCTGCCATGATAATTCTCACCGAAACTAGTATCTCCGACGAAAAGAACATCAATGGCTTTATTCGTTAATAAGTTTTCCTCAGGAATCAAATGGGGTTGGTTGACAGACCAATAGTCATCGTAATGGGGTTCCGAAACTAGCTGGGATGAAAACTGCCAGTACCAAAGGGCTGGTACAATTGTTACTATAGCCAGGATAGTAGAGATGATTGTCAGTTTTTTCATTGTTCTTTGATTAGTTTCGGCTTGATCTCAAGTTGATGTGAATTGAGGGAGATTTATGGGGAGATTGGTAAATACTTTTTTATCCATTTTCGATACTTGTTGAATCAGTGGTTTAAATTCCATAGCTCCTAAAATATCGTTCTCAATATCTATTCCGGGTGCAGTTTCTTTGAGGACAACATTACCGTCAATTAGCTGGAATACTGCCCGCTCGGTAATGAAAAGAACTTCCTGTTTAGTTTCGCTGGCATATTTCCCGCTGAATGTGATCTGTTCTACTAGGTTTACGAATTTTGCCGCCGTACCTTCTTTCAGTACTTTTATTGTGCCATCTTGGATTTCGAGCTTTGGTTTAACAGAAAGGGTGCCACAAAAAACCACCTTCTTGGCATTTTGCGAGATATCAATGAATCCACCACAACCAGGGATCCGATTGCCAAACTTGCTGACATTGACATTTCCGTGTTGGTCGACTTGTGCGTGGGAGAGAAAGGCTATGTCGATACCACTGCCCTGATAAGAATCAAATTGGTAAGGTTGGTCTAAGATTGCAGCTGGGTAGTACATAGCGCCCGAATCTAGACCGCCAGCGGGAATGCCTCCTAAACTTCCCTGTTCGATGCTTAAGGTGATTTGATCTGCCACGCCACTCTCTTCGGCGATTTGGCCAACACCAAAGGGCATGCCGAATCCCAGATTGACCACCGCATTGGGATAGAGTTCTAAGGCTGCACGTTTAACAATCACTTTGCGTTCATCGAAGGGTAGGTTCTCCATACTTAGGGACCCATCTTGTTGTTCTCCGCAGAGGGTAGGATCATAGTCAATTTGGTATGTTTGTTTTTGCGCTGGGTCAATGACAAGCGCATCAACAAATATACCGGGAATCTTAACCAGACGCGGATTGATCTGCCCCTTATCAACTATTCTTTTGACTTGAGCGATGACTGTTCCTCCAGAGTTCTTTGCTGCTTGTGCGATTGATAACATCTCAAAATAGGCAACCTCGTCTTCCATAGAGATGTTGCCAGTGGTGTCGGCCGTGGTACCGCGAATAAAAGCCGCGTTGACGGGGAAACTATGGTATAACAAATATTCTTGCCCACGCAGTTTAACGACTTCTACCAGGTCTTCCTGTGTCAGTGAGTTCAGTTTCCCTCCTTCGATTCGGGGATCAGCGAAAGTATGCAATCCTACGTGGGTAACGTAACCTGGCGTACCACCAGCGATACAACGCATTAAACAGGATAGTGCTCCTTGGGGAAGGTTATAGGCTTCTATTTTGTTTTCAATAGCTAACTTAGCCATTGGTGGCGACATTCCCCAGTGCCCCCCAATGTCTCTCTTTATGAGCCTTGCATCAGCTAGATGTCCTAACCCCTTGGTTCCTTGGTCCCCCATACCACTAATATGTACCACTGTCAGGCTTTGTGGTTGAAGCGTAGCTTGAAAACGATTCCCCAAAGCTTCGATTAGTTTCTCAGGAATAGCATGACCGGCGCCGCTACCTCCTATGACGAGCGTGTCTCCGCTTTCAATCATTTGGGCAGCGTCTTCAGCAGTAATAATTGGTTTAATCATATCATTTGCTCCATCAATTAGTTAGTTTGCTAAACATTTCTATGAATCATTGCTATTTCGATTTTGAAGTGCTTGTAGTGTCTGCTCAACTTCAGGCGTTGCAAAGCAGGTTGACAAGGCTAAGGCTTCATAGTTAATTTCAAAGCTATTCTCCGGTAGTGGGGTGCGGCTGAGGGCGGCTTTGGCCGCCTGAATTGCAACTGGACTCTTCTCGGCTAGGGATTCAGCGATTTTGGTGGTTTCAGTTGCCAGCGATTTTGCAGGAAAGATGCGGTTGATTAATCCAAAGTTTAATGCAGTTGTTGAGTCAATCCTTTCTCCGAGAAAGATCATTTCCTTGGCCCTTGTTTCACCGGTTATGTTGAGAAGGCGATTAGTTCCACCCCAGCCAGGAAACCAACCGTGAGTGATCTCTGGTAGGCTGAAACTTGATGTATCATCTGCAATTCTCAAATCACACGCTAGAGCGACTTCCAGTCCACCACCAATTGCGTATCCGTTGATCTCGGCAATTACTGGAACGTGAAGATTAGCCAACCGACTCAGCATACGATTACCGTCAATCACCCATTTTCGGATACATTCTGGTGTAAAGGTGGCAATATGATTCAGATCAGCTCCAACACAGAACGACCGATCGCCACTGCCGGTTAGGACCACAATTCGTACTGATGGGTCTTGGTGAAGGCGGGCTACTTCAGTGTCAAGTTGATCTAACATTCGGCGGTTGATAGCATTCAGTACGCTTGGTCGATTAAGTCGGATGGTCACAATCCCATTTACTTGTTCAGTAATAATTTCTGAGTTTGTTGTGCTCATTTACAGTTTCCTTGTTTGTTTCTGATAAAGGGTTATGAAACTAGGGGGTTCTTACCAGAAGTTAGTGGTAAGGTCACGGGTTGTTTCTCAGCAATAGATTGATAGGCCGCCATCAGGATTTCTGTGGCGGCTACAGCATTCTCAATGTTACTGCTGGGATACGTATTGTGTTCAATTGCGTTAATTAATTGATCCACTGAATTGATGACGACGGCATCTTGAATGAATTCCTCGTAGTCCTGAATTAGGTGATTGATAATGATGGCCTGAGCATTAGCATCGATGGTAATTGTTTTATGTTCGAAATTTATGGTTATTAAATTGCTGTGTTTATGTTCTTTTTTAAGTTGTTGTTTACCAACATCAAGAAAGGCAAAAAAGTCATTATAGTCAAGAATAATCTGGCCGAAATTTTCTACGTCATTTGCTTGATATATATCCCAAATCTTTCGCCATTTTGCCGTAATGTTGACTGGTTTCCCAAACAAGGACACCGCATAATCGATAGCGTAGCATCCCATATTGGTCATTTCTCCTCCACCCGATTTCTCAGGTGGATCAAGTCTTTCTGGCCAAGTTGTTTTCAAGTCGAAATCCATGGGGAAATTCATAGCAAACAGGTGATAGTATCCCATGATCTTTCCATGTACTCCGGTGTTAACTTGGTTTATGAGCTTGGCAAAAGCTGGAATTAGTCGAACCATAGGAATATCATACACAAAACAGACACCATTCGTCTTTACTGTAGTCATAATACGATAGGCATTTTCTAAACTATCGCAAAGTGGTTTGTTTAACAAAATGTGTAACCCCTTGGTTGTTGCCTGTTCGACTATATCTGCTTTATCGCATGGGTCGCAGGTAACAGCAACGAAGTCCAAATCAGGATTATTCATTACTTCTTGATATGAACTTGATAGTTGTCGACCAAAAACACTTTGTAATTCTTTTGCTCGTCGTGAGTTTCCCTCGTAAGCTGCAACGACATTTGTATCCTCTCGCTGGTTTAGCATATTACAAATGCCTGCGCCATGAGTACAACAGTTGCCAAGGATTCCAACATTATAGGATTTCACTGCTCATTTCTCCATTTGAATTTCTCGTTTTGTTTAGGGTGATTTTACACTGAAATTTAAATTCTCTACGACACTTGCACTTGTGGATCATAAAGTATTTTAAATCTAGGTCGGACAATTAAGATAATAATTCAATCCCATAGAACCATGAATCTAATATATAATAAATAATCAGCAAAATGCGACTAAATTTCTGTTGCAGACAGTTCCTTCATTTTTTTATTCTTAATAATGTCAGACTTGGGGTAATTAGCAAGGAAAGGCAATGCCTGAATTGATGCCTGTTGAACCAGAAATGATTCTCATTACTGAAGGTGATTTTCTCATGGGAAGCGAGACGGGATCTAAGATTGAAAAGCCTGTTCATTTGGTATGGATCGATTCGTTTGCTATCGCAAGATATCCGGTTACAAGACGGGAATACGCCGTGTTTTTGGAGGTAACTCAGTATGATCCTCCACCTCAGTGGGACATGCCTGAGTTTCAGATTTCAAATCAGCCAGTTGTTGGAACAAGCTGGTATGATGCTGTTAATTATTGTACTTGGTTGAGCCAACTAACAGGAAAAATCTATCGGTTACCAACAGAGGGGGAACGAGAAAAGGCTTCAAGAGGGGGACTGATTGGCCATGATTATCCGTTTGGAGATCTTTTGCCCGTTGACTGTAACGGAGGTAGAAATTCTATTTTGAAACCCATTGGTAGTGAAGGACCTAATAATTATGGTTTATTCAATATGTCGGAAGGTGTACATGAATGGTGTGCAGATTGGTATAGCGGAGATTATTACCGCCAGTCTCCATGTCGTAATCCTGAGGGGCCAGAAGATGGTAGCCGAAAGGTCGCTCGTGGGGGGGCTTGGCGGCATAAGGTCTGTTATTCTCGTTGTGCATCTAGGAGCAGTTTAGCACCGGAAAAAACTTTTAGTGATTTTGGCTTTCGTTGTGCAATGGATATTGATTAAGAAAAGAGTATATGCCTCAGTGTAACCCTTCAACTGTTGTTGGTATTGGAATGAGTACGGTGGATTATTTATTCATTGTGCCGGATTTACCTGCCTTTGGGAAAAGTGTTCGTGCGACTGAATATCTCCGGCAACCTGGAGGACCTGTCTCTACTGCGCTAGTTACTCTAGCCCGATTAGGAATCTCTACCAGTTTTGTTGGAAAGGTAGGAGATGATCCTGATGGTCAATTTATCAAGGAAGAATTTGAGACAGAAGGGGTTGATACTAGTCAATTGGAGGTTGAGTTGGGCAGGTTATCACGTACAACTTTGGTTTTGATAGATCAAGAAACAGGAGAGCGCTGTTTTACAACTCGTCTACCCACTTGTTCGTCTGTAGATCTAAATGACTCGAATCGAGAAAAGATTTCCTTAGCAAAAATACTTCATTTGGATGATGCGGATCAGGCTTCTATACAGGCTGCTAAATGGGCTAAGTCAGCAGGTGTCAGAGTCGTTTTTGACGGTACTTGGTATAAGGATCCTCTCCCAGAACTACTTCGATTTGTTGATGTAGCGATTGTGTCTGATATTCTAGCTCAAAAATGGATGCCAGGTGTGTCGCCGGAAATTGTAGTACAAAGACTGTATGATTTTGGTGTGCAAATGGCTATTGTTACATTGGGGGACCAAGGTTGTGTTGCTAGGTGGAATCAAAGTACTTTGGCGTTCTCGGCTTTTCCTGTTGATGTCGTTGATACGACTGGGGCAGGAGATGCATTCCACGGTGGCTTCATCTACGGACTGCTTCAAGATTGGATTCCGGAAAGAACAATTCAATTTGCATCGGCTGTGGCGGCCATTAATTGTTGCTCGCTTGGCGGGCGCAGTGGCCTTCCGACTTTGGAAACCGTAGAAGGATTTCTGGGGGATTTTGCGTGAATATGCGACGATATATACGCCAACTTAAACTTTTTCTGACCTTGGTTTTAACTGTAGGTTTAATAATTGTTGGTTCAACAAGGATTGGATTGGTTCCGCCTGTTGGTAAATTGCTCGATCCATTCCATGGTTTTTGGCAGAATTTAGAATCGGAACGTCTAGAAGAGGTCTATACGCTCAATCTCGATGGGCTTCAAGCTCCCGTCACTGTTTTGATTGATGATCGGTTGGTTTCGCATGTCTTTGCTAAGAATGATCACGATTTATATTTTGTTCAAGGTTACATTACTGCTAAAGATCGGTTGTGGCAAATGGAATTTCAAACACATGTGGCAGCTGGAAGACTTTCCGAAATTGTCGGCCAAAGAACGATAGAGTATGATCGTTTCCAGCGGCGAATTGGTATGACCTCTGCTGCCGCAAACATGCTTGAAACTGTTATAAAAAATCCTATTTCTCGTAAGATTGTCAATGCCTACACTGCTGGTGTTAACGTCTATATTGATTCCCTGTCTCCAAGTGAATATCCAATCGAATATAAAATTTTCGATTACGCACCAGAACCATGGACGCCACTTAAGTGTGTGTTATTGGCCAAGTCCATGACTTGGAGACTTGCAGGAGGTAGTACCGATCTAAAAATGACTAATGTCCTAGCTAAGTTTGGGTTAGATACTGTTGAGGATTTGTTCCCTCGGTATCCTCAAAACCTAGATCCTGTTATTCCCAAAAAAACACCATGGAATTTTGATCCATTACCAGTGGAAAAGCCGCAGAAAGTGAGTTCCCCCGATACAATAAATCAGGTTCTTCCTTTCGAACCAAATCCATCAAATGGTAGTAATAACTGGGCTGTTTCAGGGACTAAGACTGTCAGTGGCTACCCAATTTTGGCTAATGATCCTCATCTGGATTTGAACCTCCCTTCGATTTGGTATGAAATCCAGCTCTCTAGTCCATCGGTCAATGTCTATGGTGTGACCATTCCGGGGGCTCCGAATGTTCTTATTGGGTTTAATCAGAAAATTGCTTGGGGAATGACCAATGGTGGAGATGACGTAACAGATTGGTATCAGGTTAAATTTAGAGATGACACTTTAGAGGAGTATTTTCACGATGGCACTTGGAAACCAACAACGCGTGTTACCGAGGAGATTAAGATTCGGGGCAATAAAAGAATTCAGGATACCGTGGTTTATACTCATCATGGGCCTATTCCCCTATATAGTGAAGATAAAGTTTTCGATGGAAATATTCCAAGATTGCATGCTATGCGATGGCTTGGGCATGATCCAAGCAATGAGTTCCTAACATTTTACCAGCTCAACCGTGCTCAAGATTATCAGAGCTATGTTAACGCCCTTTCGCATTATTCCTGTCCAGCACAAAATTTTGCTTTTGCAGATACTGCGGGAGACGTCGCTATTTGGCATAGTGGTAGATTCCCGTTGAGGTTCCAGGATCAAGCTAGGTTCATCAACGACGGATCTAATCCTGGGAATGACTGGAAGAAATGGGTTCCTTCTCAGCATAATCCACATGTTAGGAATCCTGAACGTGGTTTTGTCAGTTCTGCTAATCAACATCCAACGAGTTTAGATTATCCCTATTATTTGGGTTGGTTCTTTCCTCAATACCGAGGGAAAAGAATTAACCAAAAACTATCGAAAATGAATAGCATAATTCCTGATGATTGCAGGTTGTTGCAATTGGATAATCAGAATCTTCAGGCTTCGTTGATAGTTCCGTCTTTGCTAAAGTTGGTGGATACAAGCCGATTGACTCCAAGAGAGACACAAGCGTTCAAAGAAATCTCAACTTGGAATCATGTAAATGATGCGTATCAAATTGCCCCTACTGTTTTTCATGTTTGGAAAAAACGATTGCATACCGCTATATGGTCTGATGAATTTGATGGTGATAGATCATATCGACTTCCTTCCTTCGGTAGAACCATACAGCTTATTGAGGATGAACCGAGCTCATCATGGTTTGATAATATTCATACAGGAAATAAGGAATCCTTGCTACAATTGGTCAATTCGAGTTTCAAAGACACAGTGACAGAATTAGTCAGCAGATCAGGAGAAATGGGAAGTCAATGGGAATGGGGGGAGTTCAGGGGCGTCGATATCGCTCATCTCGGGAGACTTCCGGGATTTGGCAGGATAGGGTTAAATGTTGGTGGTGGCCCAGGGATTGTCAATGCAACTGGAAGAACGAGCGGACCTTCTTGGCGAATGATAGTTTCCTTGGAACCCGAAATCAAAGCCTGGGGCGTTTACCCGGGAGGCCAATCTGGTAATCCTGGCAGTCCATACTACGACGGTTTTGTGGATACATGGATAGAAGGTGAATTAGACGAACTGCTTTTTCTGAAGACGATGGATGTTTCTCATCACCGAGTTAAATCAGTTCTAAATTTGGAGACAGAAAAATAGTTAGTATTATCCTTATTTTTACACTTAGTCTACTAGCGGAGATGGTTTTGCCTTGGTGGTCGGTGGCTATTGTTGCCTTTGCAATTGGGTTTTGCAACCCGGTTAATGGATGGAAGACATTTGGATCTGGTTTTGCCGGTGTTGGATTATTATGGTTTATGGTTGCGGGTTACCTTCATTATAGATCTAATGGTGTCCTTACTATTAAAGTAGCCCAACTAATCCACTTGCCTTCGTCCTTATCTATACTGATTTTGACAACTGTTTTGGGAGGGTTGGTTGGTGGGATGTCAGCAGCTACAGGGTTTCATCTCAGGTTGTTATTGTTCGGTAAACAGGATATCAAGAAGTGACTTGTTCTTCTTAAGCGGGCTTCGTGAGACAATCATCTGGCTAGAATATCGGAAAGATGATTGAGAGGTATCATGTGAAAGTCATTGGTCTTTTATTAATGGCCTATTGTGTTTTTGCCTATTTGTTATCAAGCTGAATCTATGTTACCATCGTTATCAAGGAGTTCGTTGAGAATGGAGGATAGAGGTAAGTATATGGATTTAAATGGTAAAGTTGCTGTCGTTACTGGCGCAGGACAAGGTATTGGTCGAGCGATTGCCCTACGCTTGGCAGCAGCCGGAGCCAGTCTTGCTTTAGTTGATTTGAATCTGCCGGCTGTGGAAGAGGTAGGTCAAGAGGTTGCTGATTTTGGAACTAAATCTATCGCGATTCGTACAGATGTCTCCAAATCTGATCAAGTTTGTAGCATGGTTGAACGTACTTTACGAGCGTTCAGTCAAATCGATATTTTGATTAACAATGCGGGGATTGCAGGAAAGACTGCGCCATTAACTGAACTGGAAGAATCAGATTGGGACTTGGTTATCGACGTTAACTTGAAAGGCGTTTTTCTCTGTTGTAAAGCAGTTATTGATCATATGATAGAAAGACAATATGGGAAAATTGTAAGTGTTGCATCAATTGCTGGGAAGGAAGGGAACCCAACACTTATACCTTATTCGAGTTCCAAAGCAGGGGTTATCTGTTTAACAAAAGCTTTGGCGAAAGAGGTTACAGGATATAGTATCAATGTCAACTGCGTTTCTCCTGCAGTTATCGAAACTCCGATTCTACAACAGGTGACAGAATCGACAATTAACTACATGGTTAGTAAAATCCCTTTGGGACGTGTTGGTCGACCGGAAGAAGTGGCGGCTGTCGTCCATTTTTTGGCCTCGGAAGAGGCTAGTTTTGTTACTGGACAATGTTATGATGTTAGTGGTGGTAGAGCAACCTATTAAATCGACGGTCTTACTGTTAAACTATCTAAAATTTGATATTAATCAACATTAGGAGATATGAGATGGGGAATCCAGTGATTTTGCCGGGTGATTTCGCAGATTATCTACTTATTGATAATGCAACCCAGCGTTTCGAAGAAACATTGAAAGTATCAGAGATGGTTGCTGCTGCGGGAATACAGTTGCAAGTGAATCTTGATCATGCTGCGATTTTTTGCAATCCTCCACATATCGTTTCTGACCCTTTAAAGCAACTCGGTTACATTTCTGGTTGGGATAATTGTTGCTACCCTTCCCCCGTAGATGGTCATGACTACATTAATGTGCCGGCAGGACTGCCTTCTGATAATGTTGCACGAGACAGAGGTTGGTTTGATTACGTTGCCGTTGTACATCCTGTGGATAAACAAGCTCTTGATCAAATGGTAAATCAAGATTATGGTAATCCTTTTATACATCATTTGACATTGGGTATTGTGCCACCTAAACGTATAGAAGAGAGTGATTTTGATTATGCTAACCAAGTTATTCCGTTTATGGTTGACGTTCGGGAGAAGATTGAGAACGTAATTGGTGATGTCCCTGGCACCTTAATTATGGCGTTACCGGAGAAAGTGATTAACCACCAAGATTTTGCTGGGATATTTGAAACGTGGGTGGGTGATCTTTCGTCGGGACAGTATCAAATTGAGGTAATGAGTGGAGGAGGTTTTTTGATCCAGTTTTTCGTTTTAACTGGTGGTAGAGTCGAAGTGGCACTTAGATGCGGTACAACCCAGACATTTAACCCGAAAAGTGTCCATAAAATCTCTAGAGACGAGATTAGCACGATACAGGAATAGTTCTAGTATCGCAAACTAATTTGCCGCTAGTCTTCAGTAGCAGGAACGTATAACCATGATGGTAATAATTTTTGGAGGCGTAGTTTTAGTGATGATCTGGGCGGGGGTTTTGATATCGAAATTAGCTGAAATTGGAGAGGCTGATCAGAATAAAAAATCTTGGATTTGGGGTGTGTTGTTACTGATTTTCCTGATATCTGTGCCTTTGTTGCTAATTGGTGTGATTTTAATAACGGTACAATTTTCTGAATCTAATCAAGCGTTTGAAAATTTTAAGTGAAAGCAAAAAACCTGACATCGATTGATAAACCGGATGCCAGATTTTCTGCTTGATACTTGACTTTATGACAAGGAGATTATGAGGATTTCTTCTCATGCTAATTAGAAACGTTAAGTTTATGAATCAGTTTCAAGGGTATCGTCCCTCTTTAAAGGCAAAATTTTTTGGTAACTAAATTCTTATTTCTACTGAGATGAAGTGGGACTTTTTCCTTTCCTCGCTAATGCATGCGTAGTTAATAGCAATTTGTTTTCTTTCGTAGCCAGTACCAAATGCCCATTTTTGATTCGAGTTCCCCATCCTTACATGAACGGATGGAATTAGTGCCCATTCGAATCCGAAATAGAGGTTCTTCTTCGGTAACGAAGTGTCTAGAGAGAAAAGAAAATTGTTGTACTGGTACGCTATACCTCCAGTTAGCATTTGAATTCCGCTCTTACCTGGGAAATTTTGCGCAACCATACCAGCTTTTATCCAAGGTTTTACTTTCATAAGTATTGCCAAGTCATAAGATGGATCATAGCCGAAAAACTGGTAAAAATTGACGAAACGCTTACGCTTGAATTTGATACTTCCACCAACAGCAATGTGCGAATGTATTCGATGTGCAAGGCTATAGTAATTATAGTCGGCATTTGTGATATTGGTGCCGAGAGCGATTTTATTCCCCCAGAAAAATGCAAAGCTGCGATAACCATAGCTGATTCCTTTAGGGTCGAAAGCATAGTGATTTCGATTATGGAATTTATTCATGCCAAAGATTTTGACACCTTGTGATTGGACTAACCCTGCGGGGTTCCAAAAACCGGCTGTAGCATCATCAGACACGGCTGTATAAGCATTCCCCATCCCGACCGCGCGAGATCCAACCAGAAGTGGGTGAGCGTCCTCAAATAGCGCTTTTTTATTTTCTTCGGGAATAGTGAGGAAGGACAATAAAACCAGTAGTTTAATATATTGCACTGTGTTGGTTATTGATTGAATTTGAAATTGTAAGGTATCGTGATTCTAACAACCACGTGTTGTTTTTCTAGCTCAGCTGGTCTGAACCGAGATGCCTTGAGGGCCTTAACTGCTGCTTCGTCGCATCCGAATCCAATAGCTTGAATGATACGTATCTCTGAGGGAATACCATCCGTTCCAATAACCGCCTCAAGTAGAACTCTTCCTTCTTTTTGTGCTCTACGGGCAAGTTCAGGGTACTGTGGGATAATTCTCTTAATAAAACGTGGCTTTTGTGTTACGTCTTCTTGTCGGAAAATATGTTCTTTGGGATCTTCAAATGCAAGCTCTGCTTCAGGTAAACTTGTGTCAAGGTTTTCCAAAATCGAAGATTGTGAGCGGTCTGGCATAATCTTTAGTTTTTGCGATGTCACCACGGAATCTCCTCTGTGGATCTTTAGAGCTCTTTTTGTAGGCAAACCAGAACCAATACTATCATCTGGTATCAATGACGTATTTAAAGCCGTTGTGTTTTCAACTGGAATTGAATGAGGGGAGTCGCTTATCGGCAATCTTACATTAGTTGTTATCTGTTGCAACTTGGGCGTTGGGGTTTGGACCGATGCCTTGGGTGTTAACATAGCCTTGCGCTTGTGGGGAAGCGAGCGACGTCTTATCTTGGGTGTGGAAACTCTTGTCACGGTTGTGTAGAAGACCTCTTCGTCAAGGGCAACCTGTTGCACGATATAAAACCCAGAAATTAGCATCACTATAAAATGGATGCCCAAAGATATGAGAAGTGATGACAGCTGTTTTGGCATTATCGAGTATTAACTGTTTATCGGGATTTTATGTTGATATCTTAAATATATACTTCATTATGTTATCAAGTCAAGTTTGCCTAGTTATGTTAACGCAAAACTGCTCGTTGACTCCATATTACCAATTATGTTATATTTGTAGCTCATTTGGAAAGTATTTGAAAGGGGACTCTGATGGATCCTTCGGGTAATCAAAGAGATTATTATCAAGTGCTTGGTGTGTCGCGAGATGCAACATTACTTGAAATAGAAACTGCGATGGAAAGAAAGCAGCAGGAGTATGACCCTGAGAAACTCGAAGGTTTGGGGGAGCGATTACTCCAACTAGCTCAAAGGGAAACGGATCTAATTCGTACTGCTTACGAAGTTCTTAAAGACCCACAAAAACGCCAGCGATATGATCGACAACTTGATTACCAAAATAAGCGCTCCAATAGATCTTCCAAAGAAAATTCGGTGTCGAATCAAGCAATGCGTCAAAGAGCCGAAGTAGCTAATAATCGAGCGATTGAAGTATGGGAAAACGGAAAGCATGATGAAGCAATTGAGCTTTGGAAAAAAGCTATCCAAAAAGGGTTACATTTGGCTGAGATTTATAACAATCTTGGTAGCGCATACTATTATTGTGGAGAACCTAAATTGGCTGTCGAGTATTTGCATAACGCAATTGAGATTGAACCAGACTTGATGGAGGCTTACAGTAAATTGGCAGAAACGTATCAAAGTGTAGGGGATACTGAAGCTGCTATTGAAAGCTGGTACCAAGTTCTTAGGATTGATCCAGCTTGCACGGATGCTATTGAGCATCTCAGGCAATTGAATGCAGAACAATACGATCTCGACAATATACCTGAGTACCAAGAGCACCAAAATTCTCAAACGAGTGCTCGTGGTAGCACATTGATGCAGAAAATTGTCAATACTTTCAAGAATTTAACAACGTCATTCCTTTCCTGAATTAATCCGAATCTTGACAATTATGTGTACCAAAACTATACAAAATATCAGGGGTGTTTCTGCCAAATGAATCGTGATTTTTGATGGTGGAATGAAGGTAATATGTCAATTCCACCATTTGACTGAAGCAGGTTCTTGTCTTCTATTGATCAAAATATTTTGATGTTGGAAGGATGTTGCTGGACTAATTAGGAAGGTTTTGCTGGCCGAAAATAAATAATTGTGGAAGAAACAAAGCGTTGATTTTCATATGTCTTGTCTTAGGTAAGCAAAATGGGAGATAATTATGTTCGATATTAATCAAATGCCTTTAGCCCTAAATTTAATTTGATTTGATCCGTTTCGTTCTTACTATTTGCTAAAATTATCGTGATTATATGTTGAGATGAATCGCTAATGCTTCCGAAGATAGCAGCTATTATCACAACTTACCACCCTCTATCTCATGCGGATGTAATTCCAACTAAGTATATGAAAGGGTTTCCAACGGACAGTGGATTATTATCACCTCAGGTTGATCTGGCATCCATCTATCTGGACCAGATAGATCCTCGTGATGTTGGATGTCAACTGGCTGCGCAGTACGATATCCCAATTTACCAAAGTATCCGCCAGTCGCTAACACTTGGAGGGGAAGAACTGGCAGTTGATGGAGTTTTATTGATTGGTGAGCATGGTGATTATCCACATAATGAATATGAACAGCATATGTATCCACGACGCTATATGTTTGAACAGATTAGCGGCGTTTTCGCCTCAAGCGGCCGGTCTGTGCCAGTCTTCTGTGATAAACATCTTTCTTACAATTGGATGGATGCTAGATGGATGTATGATCGGGCACGAGAACTGAAGGTGCCGTTCATGGCAGGGTCATCACTACCGCTCTGCTGGCGGAGTCCTTTTCTGGAACACGAGTTAGGTGCACCGTTGGAGTCAGCAGTTTCCATAGGCTATGGTGGAATTGAATCATACGGTTTTCACGCACTTGAGACGTTGCAGTGCATGATTGAACGTCGGACAGATGGTGAATCCGGAGTGGTATCGGTACAGTGTTTAGAAGGAGATGATGTTTGGAGCACGGGTGATCAAGGACTTTGGTCACTTGAATTGGCTGAGGCTGCCTGTAGTGCTATTGTCAAAAAACCGGAAGGGATTATGTCTGAATGCTGTCAAAATCCCGCAATTTTTCTCATTGAGCATAGTGATGGATTCAAATCAGCTATGTTGATGCTCAATGGATACGTGAATGATTTTGCCTACGCAGCAAAATTAGACGGTGAAATTCATGCAACCGAGTTCTACTTGCAAAATGAAGGTCCATTTGCGCATTTCAGTTACTTGAGTCTTAATATACAAGAGATGTTTTTAAAAGGAAAATCTCAATATCCTGTTGAACGTACCTTGATTACAACCGGAGTTCTGGATGCGGCCATGCGGTCAAGGTTCCATGGTCATGTTCGCGTCGATACACCATATATGTCGGGGATCAGTTATCGATCCTATACTGAGATGCTTGTCCGGCCAACTCAACCGCGTCCATCTGGTGCGTCACTTGATCCATGGCCACCACCAAATGAACAATCCTAAACTAAGTTATTTAAACCGGATTTTGCTGCACAATAGTAATTTAAGGAGTAACTAAAATGTCTAAGTCCAGTTTGGAATCGGTGTTAAATCTATGTATTGCCTTTATTGCATCTACTATTATATTGATTAGTTGTGGTGAAGACGAGGTTGGTAAATCTGGTATTGATATGTCAAATACTTCACCTGTTATTGATGATTTTGTTGCTCCTACGGAAGCCAATGCAGGTGAAGAAGTGACTCTCAAAGTTGCTTCCCATGATCAGGAAGGTGATGTGCTGACTTATACATGGGAGGTGAGTGGTGGAAAGCTCAGTGCAAGAGATCAAGAGACAGTTGTCTGGATACCTCCTCAGGAACCGAGACAACTGTTTGGAAGGTTTTTGGAGAAAACGATTGTTGTTACAGTTACAGTTAGTGATAAGATTAGTAACCCTGTTTATAGGTCGAGACAGGTTAAAGTCAGGCTTCTGAATCGGATAGAACCCAGTGAGTTTGTAGCTGGTATTATGTTGGGATATCCTTTAAGTAGGGTTCAGATGCTATATGGAGAGGCGAGTGTTGATAAAAAAACTGATATGTGGTTAGAGGGCGCCAATGGCGAGTTTCGGAAACAGTTCTTGGAGGATAATAAGGCGAAGTTCTTTGCTTATGAGGATTTGGGTATCTACCTTGCTGTGGCTGGAGGAACCAATGTGGTTATCGCTGTAGATATCGAATTACCCAATAAATCAAAAACGGAGCGTGGGTTTGGTCTTGGTAGCAGTTTCAATCAGATTTCATCAGAGCTTGGACCGGCCGATAAGATATTCCAATGGAAGGATAACATGTGGCACTATTACGAGAAGAAGAAAATCCATATCCTTTACGACAGTAATTCAATTGCTCAAAGGATCGGGGTTTTATAATCTAAATAGTGTTTATCAACCCCTTGTGTTGGAATGGCAATAAATCTCTTGGATAAGCTCAAGAAACAAAAGTTCGGAGATTTTTGAATATATACCAAAGAATTTAGCTACGTCTTAACTAGATTTAGAGCGAGTTGTCTTATTTATGCATGAGGTCTGATGTTGTGTCTCTTGATCACGGTTTGCTTGTACACTTGCCCTTTGACAAAGATTTGCTGAATTACTCTGGAGTTCCGTTGAGTTTGGGTTCGGAAAATCTCCAATTGGAGGAAGTCGTTTCCAGCAAATCTCCTACCTCTCATGCCGTTCGATTCAACGGTATCAACAGCTGCTTAACCATTCAAGGTCACCCTGCTTTGCAGTTGGATGATTTTGCCATCTCGTGTTGGATTGAAACAGAGTGGAGTACTGACGTTGTTGGGGATATTGTAAGTCAGTTCGATCCAAAAACTCGTCATGGTTTTGGACTGAGTCTAATTACTAACACAGGGGTTACGTCAACTGCACAGGCGAACTACCGCAATGTCCATTTTGGTATTGATCAGGGTGATAGGGCGGTGAATTGGGTTAATCAAGGACGACCGGGAAATGCGGTGCTCGTTAAAGCACTCCATGTTTCGAATGGATACTTGTACGCTTCAACTTTCGAAGCAGGGCCTGAGGAAACTGGGCATCTGTGGTTGTACGAAGGTCCTCATAAATGGAGAGATCTTGGTTCTTCACCAGATAGATCTAACTCTATCTGCTCAATTGTATCCTTCGGTGGTTCGTTATATTGTTGTACAGGGCGATATAATTCGCATGGCTCAGCACTTGGTCCTGCAAAAAATACTAATCCGGGAGGGAGCGTTTATCGTGTTGAGAGTAACGGAAAGTGGACATATTGTGGACATCCTGGTATTGATGATGCTGTCCCTGAAGATCAGCTGATAGAAGGTTACGAAACTGGGAAAGCAGACATGTGCGGATCTTTGACTGTGTTTAAAGGCCAATTGTTTGTGACCTGTTACTACCGACGTGGGGTTTTTAAATATGAAGGTGGTGAGTGTTGGAAACCGGTTGGGCTTGATAAACGCCTATTTAGTTTTACTATCCATCAAGGTGAATTATATGCTTTGGCTAATGGGGGAGAGGTGTTTCGTTATATAGCAGATCATGAGTGGGAATACTGCGGAACTCCAATTGGTTCCACGCAAACTTATGGTGCGGCTATATATCAGGGAGATCTTTACGTGGGAACATGGCCTGTGGGAGATATCCAGCGTTATGTTGGCGGGAAATCTTGGGAACCTATCAGTCAAGCAGGTGATGAACAGGAGATTATGGCTATGGCCATATACAATCAGAAATTGTATGCTGGATCTTTACCCTCTGCTGATGTCTGGCGTTTGGATGCAGGGAGACTAACATTCATCGCCAATCTCGATTCCACGCCAGACGTAACTTATCGGCGAGTTTGGTCGATGGCGGTTTATGGTGGAAAACTTTTTGCTGGAACACTACCTATGGGACAGGTAATGAGTTTGGAGGTTGGGGTGAATGCTACCGTTGATTATGCGTTACCTTGCGGTTGGCAGCATTTGGTGGCAATGCGTGTTGGTAAACGCTTACAGGTTTACGTCAACGGACAGTGTATGGCAGATGTTCTTACAGGTAAAGATTTGAACCTTCATGGGTTAGAGTTGCCAATCACTGTTGGATCCGGAGCGCATGCGTACTATAATGGTAAAATGTATGATTTTCGGATTTATAATCGTGATTTGTCGCAAGATGAAATTATGTCTCTGGCTTGTGCTGGGTAGGATTGAGTCTAAGCTTGATAGGTTTTTTTGCGCCTTTGTGTTTCCAATAGCAATTTTGTTTCCTCGTGGCATAACGTGTGTAAATCAAAATAAGATATGAAGAGTGACAGACATTGGTTTAAGGTAGCTTTAACATGGTGATACGCTGCCATAATTCCTTTAATATTTACGGGATATTCATGAAATTTAGAGTTGCATCTTTAATTCCTTTGTTCATGTTTTTAGTTTGCTTTGTCAGTTGTGGGGATCATTTT
>Ga0207984_1000383_pt1 | contig 27262 bp, 26 predicted proteins | sample ETNtaG_30_FD_185760 | JGI IMG/M metagenome (GOLD analysis project Ga0207984, IMG submission 185760) | Marine microbial and viral communities from oxygen minimum zone, Eastern Pacific Ocean - ETNP201306PF43B (SPAdes) (version 2) | ecosystem: Environmental > Aquatic > Marine > Oceanic ...
TACTACTGTTTATAGTTTAGTGAATATTACGGATGCCAACAATTGCTTTAATACAGCTAGTGATTCTGTAACTATTAATGTGAACGAGAAAGTAAATGCAATGATAAGTGGAGGAGGTGACATTTGTAATGATGGCAGCCAAGCAACTATTGATATTATTACAAATGATTCTACCATTGTAAATGTAACTTACACAAATGGATCTGATACAATGACTCTTTATGGGGTAGGACCTTTTGAAATTATCACAAATCAGGAGGGTGTTTATATGATTACAGATGTAGTAGATATTTATGGCTGTATAGGAACTTATTCAGGAAATGCTACCATTACAGTTAATCCTTTGCCTTTGGCTGAATTCTCTTTCTTCCCGCAACCAACTGATTTAGATAATCCTCATATCACTTTTACTAATCTCTCGTTTGGACACACCTCTGCGATTTGGGATTTTGGAGATGGATCTACTCTAAATGATACAATAAGTAGCTTGCTTCATACCTACAATGACACAGGGAATTATAAGGTAAATTTGGCAGTAAGTAATGAGTTTGGCTGCACAGATACTATTGCCTATACAATTAGAATTGATCCTATTTTTATCATTTATATTCCAGATGCTTTTACACCAAATGGAGATAATATCAATGATGCCTTCGGACCTTCTGTTTATGGTATAAGTGAATTTGAAATGAAAATCTACAATAGATGGGGGGAAACTATTTATCAAACCACGGAGAAAGATAAACCATGGGATGGTACAACAAATAATACTGAATCTCAACAAGGAGTTTATACGTATTCTATTGTAGCTACTGACCTAAAAGACAAGCCACACAAATTTGTTGGTGCCTTTAAACTTCTTAGATAAATGAAGCTTATTGGCCTAATTTCCGATACACATGGTTTTCTAGATTCAAAATTTGAAACTCATCTTAGAAAGTGTGATGAAATATGGCATGCAGGAGATATTGGTAGTATGAAAGTCGCTGAAAGATTGAGAGAAATAGCGCCATTAAAGGCTGTATTTGGAAATATTGATAATCATAGAATACGGCTGGAGTTCCCTGAAAATTTAAGATTTATGTCTGAGGGAGTAGATGTTTTTATTACACATATTGGAGGTTATCCTGGTAAATATTATAAGAGACTAAAGAATAAGCTGAAAATAAACCCTCCTAATCTATTTATCTGTGGGCATTCGCATATCTTAAAAGTGATGAACGATAAAAAATTAGGAATTCTGCATATGAACCCTGGAGCTGCCGGAAATTCTGGCTTACATCAAGTAAAAACCATGCTCCGCTTTAAAATTGATGGAAAGAATATTTCTAACCTTGAAATTGTAGAATTAGAAAGAGAAAGAAATTAACGAATTCTATCAGCAGATTTTACTAATTTCTCATCCTTTCTGATTAAATAGTTGGCTAAAATAATCAGAGAATAAGGAATAATAAATAAGAGCAATCCAATAGCAAAGTTCAATTCTCCTCTTTGAAATATAATAATGATAAAGGCAATAGAAATAAAAAGCTTGCTAATTTGATTAATGATGATTTGTCGGTTTCTATTTTTAAACTGAAAAATAGAAAATATGTTAAGTCCTACAGAAAGAAAGATAAAAAGCCGAGGATAAGAGAATGTATCTGTAAGGAAAATATAGTTGTCGCTATTATAAATCCTGACGTGAAGAACGGGGAAATAGAAAATAATTATAAGCGAACATAGAGCCGATAAAAGAAGAATTAAGCTTTGAATTCTTTGAATCATAAATGATAGATTTTAAGAACAAAAATAATTAAAAATAAAGCGAAAAGTGTAGTTTGTAAAATTATTTGTATTATTGCACTATCTTTTCGTAAGCACAATTCAATATTTACATGTTTCCACTTCACAACTTAACATGACGATGAGTCAATTTATCACAAAACAATTTTATTAAAAAATGTACAAACTAGAAGATTTAAACAAAAAGAAGGTTTCTGATTTAAAAGAAATTGCAAAAGAGTTAAATATTCCTAAAGCAGAAAAATTATTGAAACCGGATTTAGTTTACCAAATTCTCGATTTTCAATCTGTACTTCCTGCAAGCAATACGCCTGAACCTAAAAAACAGATGAACCAGAAACAACAAAAAAAGTTTAACCCAAAAAATCCTAAAACAGAAAAAAAAGATTTTCCAAAGAAAAAAGAAGATTCAAAAGCTTCAAAACCACAACATTCTCCAAAAGAAAATCAGCACAGGAAACCATTTCAGTCAAAACCGGAACACAAACAACCACAACATCATCCAAAGCAGCATCAAAATCCGAATCCGAATCAAGAGAAAAAAGGATACAATTATAATTATGATTTTGATGGGATAATTGTAGCAGAAGGTGTATTAGAAATTATGCCTGATGGATATGGATTTATGCGATCATCTGACTATCACTATCTTACCTCCCCAGATGATGTATATATTTCACAATCACAAATAAAACTTTTTGGACTAAAAACCGGAGACACCATAAGAGGAGCAGTTCGCCCACCAAAAGAAGGAGAAAAATATTTTCCACTTATAAAAGTGGAAACGATTAATGGCAGAAATCCAAATGTAGTGCGTGATAGAGTACCTTTTGAACACTTAACTCCTTTATTTCCTTTCGAAAAATTTACTTTAACCAATAATGGACATAGTAATTTATCCACTAGAATATTGGATATTTTCACCCCTATTGGAAAGGGGCAAAGAGGGCTACTTGTATCTCAACCAAAAACAGGAAAAACAGTTTTACTAAAAGACATTGCCAATGCCATTGCCGATAATCATCCAGAAGTATATATGATTATTTTACTTATTGACGAACGCCCTGAAGAGGTAACCGATATGGAGAGAAGCGTAAATGCAGAAGTAATTGCATCTACTTTTGATGAACCAGCAGAAAGGCACGTAAAAGTAGCTAATATTGTACTCGATAAAGCCAAAAGAATGGTGGAATGCGGACATGATGTTGTTATTTTGTTGGACTCTATTACCAGATTAGCAAGGGCGTACAATACGGTTCAACCAGCTTCTGGTAAAGTATTAAGTGGTGGTGTAGATGCTAATGCATTGCACAAACCAAAACGATTTTTTGGGGCAGCCCGAAAAATTGAAAATGGTGGCTCGCTTACAATTTTAGCAACAGCACTTACAGAAACAGGAAGTAAAATGGATGAAGTTATTTTTGAAGAATTTAAAGGAACGGGGAATATGGAACTGCAATTGGATAGAAGAATCTCAAACAGAAGAATCTATCCTGCTGTTGATTTGGTTTCCTCATCTACTAGAAAAGAAGACTTATTATTGGACAAAGATGATATACAAAGGATTTGGGTGCTAAGAAATTACTTAGCAGATATGAATCCTGTGGAAGCCATTGAGTTTATGAAAGAAAGAATCCTTAGAACAAAAGATAATAAGGAGTTTTTGCTTACCATGAATAAGTAATCTAGCAATTACTAAAAAGATACTACAATAATTAAGCCCTCAAAAGAGGGCTTTTTTATTTCATTATGCTAATAATTGCCGATTTATCTAAGGTAAGCTGGGTAATAACAGGATACTTTGTTTTACTATCTACTAACTCAATTCGGCTAGTGTTAGGAGGAGATGTACCCAAACTAATGGCTTTTATCTCAATGATGTTTTCTCCTTCTTTTAGTTTGTATTTTATTTTTTTTCTTTTTCTTTTTGTAGTGTAATCGTATAAAATTATTTCATCATTTATTTTTAACCTTATTCTATCTCCATCCTCCTCATTAGCATCCCAAATAAATAATTTCAGATTATCATTCTCCCATTTTACTACAAAATCCTCTCCATCTTTTAATTGTTTAGTCTTTAAAACAGTAGCCCTTTTTTCTTCAAACTTTTCTATTTTCTTTTTTACCTTCTTTATTTTTTTCTCAAGTTTCTCTTTTTCCATAAGAAGAATTTTACCACTCGCGCAGGTATCATTATTGATAAAAAAGCCCACAAAATCACCTTCCAGGCGTTTGTTTCCTAACCTTCCTTTAAAAGAAAGATTAGCGTGAATAAAACAGAAAGTGCTTAAATCTGCTTCCGAGCTTGTACTGAGTATTTGAGTTTCTTGCAATTGGAAAGATTTATCCTTTTTGAAATAAATACCACTTAAATTACTTTTGGTTTCATCAGGATTCCCAATATTGGTAAGGGAATAACCGTCTACAACCCCATTCTCCTCATTAAAATGTATACTAAAACTAATAGAAGAATTATTTGATAAAAATAGTGTGCCTAAGTAGTTGTATTCCATCACTTGAGAAGCACATTTGTTGCAAATAAAAAAAATAACTATAAAAAATATATTTCTCATTTTATAAAACTATGTGGAAATTAATTTCTCTAACTTCATTCCATCAAAAGTTCCAGAACTCATCATAAGTAAATTCTGATTATTCCAATTTAGAGAATTTAGATATTTTTCTAATTCTTTCGAGTCTATAAAAACTAATAAATCTTCACGACCAAAAGCATTAAACACTTGCTCTTTGGTAATGGGTTCTAATTTTTTATGTGCAATAGCTTCTGGGCTAAAATATACAATAGCCGTATCTGGCGCATCCATGCAACCTTTATATTGCTTTAAAAACTCTTCATTCAAACTGCTGAAAGTATGGAGTTCAATACAGGCTACTAATTTTCTATCTTTAAATTGTTTTTTCATAGCAGATGAAGTAGCTTTTAGTTTAGAAGGAGAATGAGCAAAATCTTTATAAATAGCAGAGGTTGAAGTTCTTTTTACTAATTCTAATCTATTAGAAGCCCCTTTAAAAGTTGCTATTTTATGATAAAAATTGGCATCTGATACTCCTAGTTCATTGCACACTAATTTCGCAGCATTTATGTTCTGCAAGTTATGATCTCCAAAGATGAATAAATCCGTTCCTTCAACTGAAGTCACACCATTATTTATTTTATGTTTTGGTGTTGAGTATGGAATTAATTTGCATTTAGTTTCTTCTCGTGCAAGTTTGCAAAGATCCTCATCCTCTGAGCAGTAAATTAAAGTGTCTTCTATCATCTCTTTAAAAACCCGAAACTGATCAACATACATCTCAAAAGTTGGAAATACATTAATATGATCCCAAGCAATACCACTAAGCACTGCAATATGTGGCTGATACAAATGAAACTTTGGTCTCCTATCAATCGGAGAACTTAAATACTCATCACCCTCCAAAATAATAATTGGTGCATCATGTGTAAGTTTTACCATAGTATCAAAACCTTCCAATTGAGCTCCAACCATGTAGTCGCAATCTATATTTAAGTTTTGTAACACATGCAAGATCATGGCTGTTATGGAGGTCTTCCCATGACTACCGCCAATTACAATCCGCTTCTTATCTTTGCTTTGCTCATAAATATACTCTGGATAGGAGTAAATAGGTATGCCTATTTCTTTTGCTTTTTCTAGTTCAGGATTATTTTCCCTTGCATGCATTCCTAAAATTATTGCATCTAAATTAATAGTAATCTTATTTGGAAACCAACCCATTTCTTTTGGTAGTAAATCATATTTTTCTAATCTACTTCTACTTGGTTCAAAAATAGCATCATCAGAGCCAGTAATAACAAAACCTTTATGATGTAGAGCTAATGCCATATTGTGCATAGCACTCCCTCCAATTGCAATTAAATGTATCCTCATTTTGGTAAATTAATCTGGAATTAAAAGTAGAAATAAATCAACTTTATTACTTTTGAACCACTAAATCTTACTAACATGAAGTTGTATACAATTGAAACGGGATATTTTAAATTAGATGGTGGTGCCATGTTTGGAGTTGTGCCTAAAGTATTGTGGAGTAGAACAAATCCTGCTGATGAGAATAATCTTTGCCCTTGGGCAATGCGTTCTCTTTTAATTGAGGATGGTAATAGATTAATTCTGATTGATAATGGTATTGGGGATAAGCAAGATGATAAGTTTTTGAAACATTACTATTTGCATGGTAATATAAATTTACATTCTTCTCTTTCAAAACATGGTTTCTCTACTGATGATATTACAGATGTTTTCCTCACCCATTTACATTTTGATCATTGTGGGGGTAGTGTAGAATGGAATAAAGATAGAAGTGGTTTTAAGATGACCTTTAAAAATGCAAAATATTGGAGTAATAAAGAACATTGGCAATGGGCAACAAAACCAAATAGAAGAGAAAAAGCTTCTTTTTTAAAGGAAAATATCATTCCAATACAGAAGGCCGGACACCTTAATTTTGTAGAAAATGAAGGGAAACTTTTTGATAATTTCAATACCCTTTTTGTAAACGGCCATACTGAGGCACAAATGATTCCTCATATAACTTACAAAAATAAAACCATTGTTTTTGCAGCTGATCTTTTGCCAAGCACAGGACATATTCCTTTACCTTATGTAATGGGGTATGATATTAAACCATTAGTTACTCTAGCTGAAAAAGAAAAATTCTTAAATAAGGCTGCAGAAAAAGAATATATTATTTACCTACAACATGATAATTATAATGAGTGTTGTACCGTCCAACAAACTGAAAAGGAAGTGCGTTTAAAAGATACTTTTAAGCTAACGGATATAATGTAATTAACTCAAATTCTGCTGAAAAGTAGTCCAACTTCTGTTAAAATCTTCCAAATCTTCTTTATTGATTTGCTCTTTTTTTAAACGATACATCAGAATTTTCTTACCAGATTTATCATTAATTGTAATCACCTCATAATCATCTGGATTTGCATTATTTGGTAATTGCTTAATAAATCCTATTTTTTCCAAACGAGAGTTGGTTTTCGGCATAAGTTCTTTCTCTGTTATCTTGTCAAAATTAATGAATTCCCTTTAAAAATACGAATAATTTGTTTTATTGTTGTAAAAAAATACTTATTTATTGGAAAGAAAAAGAAGATATACCAGTTATTCGACTTATATAAAACAAAAATTCGGTGCTAGAGTACAGAAGATATCAGTAAATGCAGGTTTTACCTGTCCAAATATTGACGGAAGCAAAGGAAGTGGTGGTTGTACTTATTGCAACAACAATACTTTTAATCCGGAATATTGCAAACCATTAAAACCAATTTTGCAGCAGATTGAAGAGGGTATTGCATTTTTTTCTCAGATGTATAAGTCACAAAAATACTTAGCTTATTTTCAAGCATTCACAAATACATATGCTCCTTTATCCAAACTCAAAGAGAAGTATGAAGAAGCATTAAGTCATAAAGAAGTAATTGGGCTTGTTATAGCTACTCGTCCGGATTGTATCTCTGAAGAGGTGCTGAACTACTTACAGCAATTAGTAAAGGAAGGTTATTTTATAAAATTAGAATTTGGAATAGAATCAACCGATAACACAACTTTAAAATTAATAAACAGATGTCAAAGCCATGAAGAAGCAATAAAAGCATTTAATATGGCAAAAAATCGGGGAATTCTATTAGGTGCTCATATCATATTAGGGTTTCAAAATGAAAACAGAAAAAAAATTCTTACTCATGCCAAAAAACTAAATAAATTACCTGTTAACACATTAAAGATTCATCATCTGCAAATTGTAAAACATACAATGATGGCATTTGATTTTAAAAACAATCCTGAGAAATATCGTTTTTTTACTTTAAATGAATATCTGGAATTAATAATTGATTTTCTAGAAATACTAAACCCAAAAATAATAGTGGAAAGATTTTTTAGTGAATCACCAGAACACTTACTTATTGCCCCAAAATATGGACTTAAAAACTTTGAGTTGGCACATAAAATTGAAAAGAGACTACAGAAAAAAGACTCTTGGCAAGGAAAATTATTTAACTCTTCAAATCTCTAAAAAGTTTTTCTATTCCCATCCAAATTAGAATAACTGGCCAATAAGTTCTAATAAGTTCAGAAATAGAAATATCAATAATCTCAAGATTATCTAAAAGGAATACAACTCCTATTGCAATAAGAAATATGGAAATACCTATGCTTTTTTTCATGATTTAATTTTTGTAAAACTAATAATAAAATAACATTCAGCACTACTTTTTATTATCCCATTTATCTAAAAAATAAATAACGGCTACCATAATAATGATAGCCGTTATTCCAATAATTATTTTAAAAATAAGCATTTATTCTTTTTTGGGCTTATCAAAATCAGGATTCTGACAACATTCTGGCAATTTATCATGTGCTTTTTTATCGGCTTTTACATCATCAGCATCATAACCAATACCTGATATTATTTCTCTAATCTTCTCTACTGAATTCTTTTTGGTTTTGAAAGTGACTGTAAGAATCTGACTCTCAACATCCAAATTAACAGCAGTAACTCCTTTTGTAAACTGCATCTCTTCCTCAATTCTTTCTTTACAACAATCAGCAACACATTGTGCGGATGTCATAATCTGTGCAGTTTGAGTCTGCGACCATGCATTTATTGTTAAAATACTAAATATTGTAATAATTATTTTATGTCTCATGATTTCTGTTTTTTTAATTATTATTTAATTTTGTATCTAAATCCTAAATAAAACATACGCCCTTGTATTGGGGCCCATATTAAAGATGCATCAAAATCATCTGAACTTGGATTAGATGATGCAATAATAGGATTTTCTTGAAAATATCCACCTAGATTCTCTCCTCCAACATATAGATCAAAATGTCTAAATCTTTTTGTGATTTGAGCATTAAAAAGGTAAAATGGATTTGACATATCTTCAATTAACTGAGTATGATTAGCTAAATCATCATGTAATGGAACTCTACTTTCACCAATATAATTTGCAGTTATATCAAACTTCCACTTCTCAAAATTAGTTGCGTATGAAAGATTTATTAAGGCTCTTTCTTTTGGAGTAAGTGGTGTCATTCTCAACTCATTATCAAAAGTTGCTTGCACATCATTTAGTTTATATGCCATTTTTATATCAAAACGATCAAAAAGTTCATAAATCACATCAAACTGCATAGAGCTAGCAAAAGACTCTCCATCAAGATTGTAGAATGATAATTCTCCTTGTGATTCAACATCAACAATTACTTGATTTTCAAATTCTGTTTTATAATAATCAGCATTTATTGTTCCTTCTCTACCAAATAGTTTAAAGCAGTGTATTACATTTATTCCATAATTCCAAGCTAGCTCTGGTGTCAATTCTCCAACAAATATCTGTCTGTTTGTAGCTAAAAAAGAAGCGTTTTCAACAAATACATTTGAAATCCTAATTGCTTTACCAGCCGATAATCTTATTGCAGTTTGCTCAGTAGGATTATACTTTATATTTAACCTTGGGAGATAATTTATTTCTTCCGTATTATTATAATAATCAGATCTTATTCCAGCCACCAGATTTAGACTCTCCTTCCATTTAAAGGCGTACTCTGAAAAGATGCCAGTCATCAAATCCACTCTTATTTTATCAGAAAAAGGAGTATCAATATTTCCATCAAAACTCTCGGTAAATCTATCAGCATAATAGCTCATTCCGTACTTTAAAATATGATTGGTATTACCAAGATAAGTTTGCCTGATAAGATTCAAATAAGCACTTTCTTGCCGCCCTTTGTAATGGTTTTCTCCAAAAATAGCCGTTTGATTATGCTTTCTGAATGAAGTTTGCAAGCCTATACTTTTACCAGGTATATTTGGTTGAATAAATCCTGTTTTTGTGAAAATCTCATATACAGAATTATTAATATCAACAATATATCTATTATTTTCAGAAACAGTAGAACTTTGACCTCCCAACCTTTCTTCTATTAATGCTTTTGCAACAAGTTGCATGCCATAATTAGGATTACCTTTATATTTCCATCTGTTCAAGATATTTACTTGCTTTGTTTTTGGAACATCTATAAAGTCATCTCCATCTTCTGCTTTGCCACCTCCATGTCTATCAATTTCTTTATCAAAATATGAGATATGTGTAAATAGATTAGATTGCCAATCTCCATTTTGTTTTGTAAAAAGTAAATTATTCTCTAATTTACCTTCTTGATTTACATAGGCATTCCAAAATAATTTTGGAGCAGATTCTGGTTTGTAATATTCCAAATTTAATTGTCCGGTAAAAGATTCAAATCCGTTTATAACTGATCCACTTCCTTTTATTATTTGTATAGATTCAATCCAAGTACCCGGAACATAAGAAAGTCCGTAAGAAGAAGACATACCTCTGATAAGTGGTATATTTTCTTGTGTAATTTGAGTATAAATACCATCAAGACCCAACATCTGGATCTGCTTTGCACCAGAAACAGCATCCGTAAAAGTTACATCTACAGTTGCATTGGTACTAAAACTTTCTGAAAGATTACAACAAGCCGCTTTCTCTAATTCACCAGTTGAAAGTGTTTGGATATTTATAGGATTAATAGTGGAAACCTTTGTAGTATTTACCTTCCCTTTTACTTTCACCTCATCAAGTTCAATAGAAGGCCTCATATAGAATATATACTTATTATCAATGGTCTCTTTACTGTCTAAGGTGTAACCCACAAAACTAACATTTAGGGTAGCTGGGAAAGAAGTAGCTTCTTGTATGGAATAACTACCGCTTAAATCTGTAGCAGTTCCAATGGTTGTCCCTTCCCAATATACATTAGCTCCAATGATGGGAATTTCTTCTCCATTTTTGGATATCTCTAATACTTTGCCTTTTATTTTATTTTGTGCTTTTGTATTTATTGTTGCAATAAGCACTATTGCAATCATTATTATCTTCTTCATTTCTATTATTCTTTAAAAGATTATTATTCAATGGTCCTGAATAATATTCTACAATAAAAATGTCTGAATTTGTGATAAAATTGGTTTTGAAATTTTAGGTGGTGGAATACCACTTAAATAATTAGTTCTTCTCTCATTTATTAAGAAATGATTGAATGTAGAAATGTAAAAAAAAGAAGTTTTAGAAAGGAAATAGTCAAAATTATTTACCGAAATAGTTGTTTCAAAATCAAACTGAATATTTTCTGTTTCACTGGCACAAGATTTATCCATGGTCTCAGGACAACACTGTTTTTCTACCTCTATACTACAACAACTTACTTTTTCTTGTTTTGCCTGGCATACAACTTCTTTATCCATGCTACAAGATGGCACATCTGTTCCGAAATACAGTTGACCATTATCAGCACATTCCATTTTTGAAATACTCATCCCAATAGACAAAAACAAAACTATTATTGCCATCAGAAAAAGGGAGATATTTCTAAAAGTGTTTTTCATTTCATTTACAAAAATACAACATTATATATCAATCTAGACGATTTGGGTTCCAAAATCTTATGAATTAACAAATATTATATATATTTTACCACTTTAATTTTGATTTTTATGAGATACAACTTCCTGCCAACCGCCACCATTATAAACCTTATCACATCCTAAAGATTGTAAGAAAGCAGTAGCTTGCCCACTTCTTCCTCCTGAAAGACAGCACAAAACCAAGGGTTGCATTCCTTTCAGTTCTTCTGCTCTATCTACTACCTCACGCAAAGGAATATTAATAGATCCATTTACATTTCCTTCAGCAAATTCAACTTCCGTTCTTACATCTACAATTGTAGTTTTGCTATCATTTATTAAATCTTGTATATTCATTTTATTAGTTTATGATTTTCGGCTTTCCACCCCTTTATTCCACCAATTAAATTTTTAACTTCTGTAAATCCTAAATCATACATTATTTGCATGGCTTTTCCGCTTCTATTTCCAGAACGGCAATAAAGCAAAACAGGAGTTTCTAAATCTAATTCCTGAATTTCAACATAGAAATTCTCTGCTAAATAATCAATATTGATAGCTCCTTTAATATATCCATCAGCAAATTCTTCTGCTGTTCTTACATCTACAAGCAGATACCTTTCTGTTGCTATTTTCTTTTGAAATTTATCAATACTTATATCGTTTTGATTTTGCCAGATTGAGCAAGAAGAAAGCAATATAAATACTCCTGATATTGCTGTAAATAATTTATTCATATTTTCTCTTATTTATTTTTCTATTTCAGAATCATTCCTTTTAAAATAAGATACGGAATAATAATATATAAAATTGTATCTCTTATCAGGTAGAACATAAAAAAGTAAAATAAAACTTTCCACCCTCCTTCTTTCAACACACCCTTAAAGCCATCTTTTTTAAAGATACTAGCGTAATGATTTATAAATCTAATTTTGAATAACCCTTTTACAGACATATTTTATAGAATATTAAAATGAAAGAATTGTTTTCTTAATTATTGAAACACAGTCCATTAACTGCTCCTCTGTAATCACCAAGGGAGGAGAGAAACGAATGATTTCCCCATGAGTTGGTTTGGCTAACAAACCATTATCTCTTAACTTCAAACAAACATCCCATGCTTGTTTTCCGTCTTTTGGTTTTATGACAATTGCATTTAGGAGTCCTTTTCCTCTCACCAAAGTAATCATATCGTTATCAAAATTGGCTAATTCACTTCTTAATATTTTCCCTAAACGCTCTGCATTTTCTGATAATTTTTCATCTTTTACTACCTCCAATGCTGCAATGGCTACTTTATTTGCTAGCGGATTTCCACCAAAAGTAGAACCATGCTCTCCTGGGCGAATACACATCATTACCTGATTATCAGCCAATATTGCAGAAACTGGAAATACTCCTCCAGAAATTGCTTTACCAAGAATTAAAATATCAGCTTTTACATCATCATAATCACAAGCCAATAGCTTTCCTGTTCTAGCAATTCCTGTTTGCACCTCATCCGCAATAAACAATACATTAGCAGCTTTACAAAGCTCTTTTGCTCCTTTCAAATAACCTTCATCCGGAACAAAAACACCAGCTTCCCCCTGAATTGGCTCCACCATAAAACCAGCAATAGTTGGGTCTTTTAATTCATCCTTCAAAGCATCTAAGTCGTTATAAGGAATATTGATAAAACCTGGAGTATAAGGACCGAATTCATCTCTTGCTTCAGGATCATTACTAAATGAAATAATGGTGGTAGTTCTTCCATGAAAATTACCATCACAAACAATAATTTTTGCAGTTTCAGGAGCTAATCCTTTCTTCTGATAACTCCATTTTCTACACAATTTTAGTGCCGTTTCCACTGCCTCCGCACCCGTATTCATTGGCAGAACTCTATCAAAACCAAAATAATTGGTTACATATTTTTCATATCCTCCTAATGTATCATTATAAAAAGCACGGGAAGTAAGCGTTAAAACATCTGCTTGGTTTCTAAGCGCATCCACTATTTTAGGATGGCAATGACCCTGATTTACTGCAGAATAAGCTGACAGAAAATCATAATATTTTTTCCCTTCTACATCCCATACAAATACACCCTCCCCTTTGGTAAGTACTACTGGAAGTGGACGGTAATTGTGCGCTCCATATTTACCTTCTAACTCTATATAATTTTGTGAGACTTTCAATTCTTATTTTTGGGAACAAATATAAAAAAGAAACCCCACAAATTGTGAGGTCTCTTTCTTTTGTATTATGAAAAATAAACTTATTTTTCATCATCTTTTACTTCCTCAAAATCTACATCTGTTACGTCATCAGAAGTATTATTCTCAGAAGCTTCTGCTCCTTCCGGGGTTTCCCCAGCTTCTTGTGAGGATTTATACATTTCCTCAGAAGCAGCAGTCCAAGCAGTATTGATGGTTTCCATTGCAGAATCAATAGCATCTAAATCTTTACTTTCGTGCGCTTTTTTCAATTCTGCCAAAGCATCTTCAATTGGCTTCTTTTTATCATCTGATAATTTCTCTCCAAATTCTTTCAATTGCTTTTCTGTTTGAAAAATCATACCGTCAGCAGCATTAATCTTATCAGCTGTTTCTTTTACTTTGCTATCAGCATCTGCATTTGCTTCTGCTTCTTTTTTCATCTTTTCAATTTCCTCATCTGATAACCCAGATGATGCTTCAATCTTGATATTCTGCTCCTGTCCTGTTGCTTTATCCTTTGCCGATACATTTAGTATCCCGTTTGCATCAATATCAAAAGTTACTTCAATCTGAGGAATTCCTCTAGGTGCAGGAGGAATATCAGCTAGTTGAAATCTTCCAATGGATTTGTTATCAGCCGACATAGGTCTTTCTCCTTGTAGCACATGAATATCAACAGCAGGTTGGTTATCAGCAGCAGTTGAAAACACCTCCGACTTCTTGGTTGGTATAGTTGTATTAGCTTCAATCAATTTAGTCATCACACCACCCATAGTTTCAATTCCTAAAGATAATGGAGTAACGTCTAATAAAAGCACATCTTTTACATCACCTGTGAGCACACCGCCTTGAATAGCAGCACCAAGTGCAACCACCTCATCCGGATTAACTCCTTTTGATGGTTCTTTCTTGAAATAATCCTTTACTATCTTTTGTATTGCTGGGATTCTAGTTGAACCTCCAACCAAAATAACTTCATCAATATCAGATGGTTTCATTTCAGCATCTTTCATTGCCGTTTTGCATGGAGTTAGAGTTGCTTGAATTAACTTGTCTGCTAATTTCTCAAATTGAGCTTTAGATAAAGTTCTAACAAGGTGCTTAGGTCCTGAAGCAGTTGCTGTTACATATGGTAAATTAATTTCGGTTTTTGTTGAAGATGAAAGCTCAATTTTTGCTTTCTCAGCTGCTTCTTTTAATCTTTGTAGCGCCATGGGATCTTCTCTTAAATCAATTTTCTCATCTTTTTTGAACTCTTCTGCTAACCAATCGATAATGACTTGGTCAAAATCATCACCACCAAGATGCGTATCTCCATTTGTTGATTTAACTTCAAACACTCCATCCCCAAGGTCAAGAATAGAAATGTCAAAAGTTCCACCACCTAAATCAAAAACAGCAATAGTTCTATCTTTATCTGATTTGTCTAATCCGTAAGCAAGTGCTGCTGCAGTTGGTTCGTTGATAATTCTTTTTACTGTAAGCCCAGCAATCTCACCAGCTTCCTTTGTTGCTTGCCTTTGAGAATCATTAAAGTATGCTGGCACTGTTACTACAGCTTCATTTACAGTAGTCCCTAAATAATCTTCAGCAGTTTTTTTCATTTTTTGCAGTACCATAGCTGAGATTTCTTGTGGAGTATACTTTCTATCATCAATTTCTACTCTTGGAGTATTATTATCTCCCTTTACTACCTTATAAGGTACTCTTGCTATTTCTTTCTTAAGCTTTGTAAAACTCTCTCCCATAAATCTTTTGATAGAGAAGATTGTTTTTTGTGGGTTAGTAATTGCTTGTCGTTTGGCAGGATCACCTACTTTTCTTTCGCCACCCTCAATAAAGGCGACAACTGAAGGGGTAGTTCTGTTCCCTTCACTATTAGGAATGATAACCGCCTCATTACCTTCCATTACAGATACGCAAGAGTTGGTTGTTCCTAAATCGATTCCAATAATTTTACTCATTTTCTTAAATTTTTATAGTTAATAAATAATTGTGTTCGTTTTCACCTTTACAAAAGGCAATTAGTGTGCCAAAAGCATAAAAAATAAAAAAATGACAAAATTACTGACAGATAGTCAGTCTGCATATAAAAAATCGAAATCAGTTCTAAAATATAAAGAATCTAAATCGATTGATATTCCTTCTTTTGTAGCAGGAGGAAAGAACATTGGATGTGATCTATTATAACGACAGCTAAAAAGTCCTATTCCATTATTAATGTTAGTAAAAACAGGTCTTTCTTGCACAATACCCTCAAAAGGCTCGTTTACACTCATATAAGTTTGCAAATCTTCACTTCCAACAGTAAACAGTAACTTAATAGAAGAAAGTCGCCTTGCAATGAGATTACTGTTGGTATTGGTAATTTTATTTGCCAATGTATTTACAAAAGCATCTCCCTCAAAAGTATAATGCATTTCAGTACTTCCATCATAAATAATTTGAGGTTGTATCCAATCAATTGAATCTATTATTGTATTTGTAGCATTATGAAATTTCTCCTCATAAAAAATCCGAGCAATTATCTGATATATTTTTCCATTTTTGGCATGATACCAATTTACTGTAGTTTGCGATTTTTCAAGTGGCATTGGTATTGGGGGGGGCGGAATATGACCATAAAAACCCATTGGTTTGGATGGAGAAATATCTAGATTTAATACATGAATCAAATTGGTTTTTGCTTTTACAACATGTCCGCTTTTAATGTTATTAATTACAAGTAAGAAAGTTTTATCTTGGTTAAAAAAAGTTTGATTAGTTGGTGTGGTATAAATAATATTTCCTTTTGTAGGAAAATAAGGAGTCGTTAAACTAGAATCTTTTTCCAAAATAGTATCTTTAAGTATTAAGGAATCTTTTAACTCATACCAATCCCCATCAAGTTCAATATAAGAAGTTGTAGAATCATTAGTACTAAAAACTTGAATTACTCTATAAATTTTTACCTGCAAATCTCCTGTAGAATCTACATAATTAAAAGGTGTGTAGTGAGAAGAATCGGTAACCGATGCCATTTGTAAAGCATCTCCTTCTCCTAGATACGCCTTATTAATTTTTATGTATTGCTGTTGTTGGCTTTGGTCCAAAAGCCCATAAACAACAGTAACTTCCTTCCAAGAAGCGTTTACTTCAAAATCGGTTTCACAAGCCACAAAAAAAACACTTACAGCTAATAGAAATATTGTTAACTTCCTCATGTCGGCAAAGTTATTTATTTTAGTCAGATAATAATTGCATTATTTGTAAATTTGTCGCAACACATTAATACCTAAAATTATTATGAAAAAAAATCTTTGCTTTTTTGTTGTAAGTATTTTACTTTCAATGAATTCAAACGCACAAGATATTACGACCGACTCAGTAGCTATTTTAGATTCCATCAGAAATGCAGGAACAAGAGTGCAAATTCGCTATGTTCCGATTCCTAAAGAAAAGCCAAAACCAAATGAATTTTTTAGTGTTCAGTTAGGGGTATATATTGCAGAAATACCATCTACTCAATTCGAAAATGTGGAGAATGTTTACCATATTATTAATGAAGAGGATGTTTATGTTTACTTATCAGGAGAATATGATGAGTTAAATGATGCGGTAAAAGAGAAATATGAGCTTGCAAAAAAAGGTGATAGAAGAAGTATTTATGTAGTAAAAGTAATTGATAATAGAAAAGTGGTATTAGTAGAATAATGTCAGTAGCAAAAAAAGATTACAAAAAAGTAACCACCAAAACTTTAGCTGAAATGAAGCAAAATGGAGAAAAAATCTCCATGCTTACAGCTTACGATTATACCCTTGCCAAAATTATTGATGGTGCAGGAATTGATGTTATCTTGGTTGGCGATTCAGCATCCAATGTGATGGCAGGACACGAAACTACATTACCTATCACCCTTGATCAGATGATTTATCATGCATCCTCAGTTGTAAGAGGAATTGACAGAGCTTTGGTAGTTGTTGATATGCCTTTTGGTTCTTACCAAGGTAATTCCTTAGAAGCCCTTTCATCAGCCATAAAAATAATGAAGGAAAGTGGCGGGCATTCTGTAAAACTAGAAGGAGGAAGTGAGATAATTGGATCCATTGAAAGAATACTGACTGCCGGAATTCCTGTAATGGGACACTTAGGTCTAACCCCACAATCCATTTACAAATTTGGAACTTATACCGTAAGAGCAAAAGAAGAAATGGAAGCTGAGAAAGTTTTATCAGATGCTAAACTTTTAGAAGAAGCAGGATGTTTTGGAATAGTTCTAGAGAAAGTTCCATCACAATTAGCTAAAAAGGTTGCAGAAAGCATCAGTATTCCTGTTATTGGAATTGGTGCTGGGAATAGGGTAGATGGCCAAGTGCTAGTATTACACGATATGCTAGGTATGACACATGAGTTTAACCCAAGATTCTTAAGAAGATACTTAAACCTTTATGGTGATATAACTAAAGCGGTTCAATCTTATGTTACGGATGTTAAATCAAAAAACTTTCCTAACAAAAAAGAGCAATACTAATGCTTGAAGTATTGTATGAAGACAACCACCTCATAGCTATAAACAAAAAAGCAGGAGATATAGTACAAGGAGATAAAACAGGAGATACTCCCCTATCTGATTTTGTAAAAGCTTACATTAAAAAAAAATACAAAAAGCCAGGAGAAGTATTTTTAGGAACGATACATAGATTAGATCGTCCTACTTCAGGTATTGTATTATATGCTCGTACATCAAAAGCACTTAGTCGTATGAACGAACAATTCAGAAATAAGGAAATACAAAAAGCCTATTGGGCTGTGGTGGAGAATGCTCCACCTAATACTTCAGGAACACTTGAGAGTTATCTGCAGAAAAATCAAAAGCAAAACAAATCCTATGTTACCAAAAATGATGGTGCTAAACATTCGGTTTTGAAATACAAACTACTTAAAAAGTTAGACAACTTTTACCATTTAGAGATAAAACCAAAAACTGGAAGGCACCACCAAATAAGAGTGCAATTGGCCCATATTGGTTGCATAATAAAAGGCGATTTAAAGTATGGCGCCAAAAGAAGCAATAAGGATGCTAGTATTCATTTACTCGCTCAAAAATTAACATTTACACACCCAGTAAAAAAAGAAGAAATTACTATTGTAGCTATCCCGCCAAAAGATAGTATATGGGATGTTTGTGTCTAAAAAGGATCAACATCTATCATAAAACGAACCGATTTAAAATCAGAATGATTTTGCATGCTGTTAATAATAGTTTGAAGAATATTTTTTGCTTCAATAACAGAACCTTTTTGCTCAATTTTAAGCAGTACATTCTTATGGTAATAATTTCTAATCCTTGCTATTACAGGATATTCTGGCCCCAACACCCTGTTTTCAAAACTCTTATGCATCTGTACCACTAACTGCAAAGCTGCATCATCCAATTTTCTTTGATCTTTATGTTTTAAAGTAATCCCAATTAAGCGGTTGTATGGTGGGTAATTAAATGTCTTACGTTCTTCAAGCTGCTTTTGGATAAAGGATAAATAATCATTGGCTTTTAATAAGGCAAACATCTCATTTTCCTCATTATAAGTTTGTATCATAACATTACCTTGTTCTCCTTTACGCCCTGCCCTACCTGCTACTTGCATCAATAACTGAAAAGCCCGTTCATAAGCTCTAAAATCTGGAAAGTGCAACATATTATCTGCATTCAACACACCCACCAAAGCTACATTATCAAAATCAAGCCCTTTAGTAACCATTTGTGTTCCTACCAAAATATCAATTCTTCCCTGTTCAAAATCTGTGATTATCTGCTGATGTGCATATTTTCTTCTAGTAGTATCATAATCCATTCGCTTACTTATAAATTCAGGAAAAAGTTCTTTTAAACTCTCCTCTATTTGCTCAGTTCCAAATCCTTTATCTTCAAAATCTTCAGATAAACAAGAAGGGCAAACCTCAGGCACTTGCTCAATATATCCACAATAGTGGCATTTTAAATGATTGTTCCATTTATGATAAGTAAGACTTACATCACAATGCTTACAATTTGGTGTGTAAGCACAAGAGTTACAATTCAATATTGGGGAATACCCTCTCCTATTCTGAAACAGAATTACTTGCTTTCCTAACTCCATATTTTCTCTAATTGCTGATAACAAATCAGGAGCGAATTGATGTGTCATCTGTTTCTTAAGATGTGCTTTCCGTATATCAATCGTTTTGATTCTTGGGAGCGCAATATCTTCAAATCGTGTATGCATCTTAACTAATGCATATTTATCTTTTTTAGCATTAAAATAGCTCTCCACACTAGGAGTTGCAGAACCTAAAAGAACTTTTGCTCTATGCTGTTTTGCTAAATAAATTGCAGTATCACGCGCATGATATCTTGGGGCTGGTTGATGTTGCTTAAATGATGGATCGTGCTCCTCATCTACAATAATTAATCCTAAATTATCAAAAGGAAGGAAAAGTGACGACCTTGCCCCCAACATAATAGGATATTGCACATTATTACTATCTTTTTCTTGTACTGCTTTCCATACTTCTAGTCTTTCAGCATTATTCAAATGTGAATGCGTAATCCCAACTTTATTGCCAAAATGCTTTCTAAGTCTGTTAATAATTTGAGTTGTAAGCGCAATTTCAGGTAACAAATACAGCACTTGTTTACCTTTTTCTAATTGTTCTTCAATTAACTTTATATAGAGTTCTGTTTTTCCTGATGAGGTAACACCATGCAAAAGGCACACATCTTTCTTCTTAAAAGAACCTTTAATCTCCAAAAGTGCTTTTTGCTGAAAGTCTGCTAGTCTTTTATCTTCAATTCGTTTTGTAGAGACATTCAACAATCTACTAATACTCTGTTCTTCTATTGTAAAAATTTGCTTTTTTACTAAAGTATTTAGTATCCCTCTGCTAAAACCAGTTTTTTTCAGAAGTTCAACTATATTGTATTGCTTTTTAGGATACAGTTCTTTTAGTCGTAAATAAGAATCAATAAAAGCGTTCTGTTTTATAGTTAATTTGATATCTTTCAGTAGTTCATTTGTTGCAATAAATTTTACAATCCTAATTTTCTTCTCTTGATATTTATCATGCAAATCCTCTTTTATTATTACAACTTCTTTGCGTATCAGTTCATTTATAAATGAAAAAACATACTTAATATTTATGAGTTTAGCAACTTCATCAATTTTTAATTCTTCTTGGTGCGACAAAGCATTTATCAACTTTATTTCATCCTTTTTTAAATAATCTAAATCACCATCAAAATCTGGGTGAATAATCACCTTGGATTCACTTGCTAATTTGAAAGAAGAAGGCAAAGCGGCATTCATCACTTCACCAATATTACACATATAATAATCAGCAAGCCATTGCCAGAATTTTAACTGATTACTATTTACAATCGGATTTTCATCCATCACAGCAAGTATTTCCTTAGCCTTATATTCACTTGGACAAGTATTATGAATATCGCAAATAATTGCTGAATATAACTTCTTAGTCCCAAACTGCACAATAACTCTTTGACCTATTACAAGTGTAGATCTGCTGGAATAAGTAAATTTACCTTTGACTGGTAAAGGTAAGATGACATCTACAAAAATTTGATTCATTCTTACGATTAGATTTTAGTAATTATTATTGAGGCATTAGATAAATAAATTTCAAAAGTAAGTCTAAAATCTAACATCTATTATCTCATTTCTATATTATTCATGATGATAAGATTCATTTCTTAAAATGGCATAAGCTCGGTAGAGTTGCTCCGCAAAAAACAAGCGAACCATTTGGTGTGAGAAAGTCATTCTGGAAAGAGAAAGTTGTTCATTAGCTCTTTTATAAATTTCAGCAGAAACACCATAAGCCCCTCCCACCATAAAAACCAATCTTTTTTTGCCACTTAGCATCCAGTTTTGCAGTTTTTTAGCGAAACCTACGGAAGTGAAACTTTTTCCTTTATCGTCCAAAAGAAGCAAATAATCAGTATTTTGCAATTGCTTTAAAATAAGTTCTCCTTCTTTTTTTAGCAATTCTGACTTTGAGAAATTCTTGGCATTTTTTATGTTTGGAATTTCCACTATTTCAAATGGAGTATAGTGTTTCAATCTCTTTTGAAACTGAAGGATCCCCTCCACCAAATACTTTTCGCTTGTCTTTCCAATAGTAAGTAATACAATCTTCATTTTTTGTATTTTTGGCAAAATTAACGATTTGTATTTTGACTAAACAGGAGGATTTGAGAAAGTTCATAACTAATGCCTTAAAAGAGGATGTGGAAGATGGTGATCATACTTCTTTAGCAAGCATACCATCAAATGTAAAAAGTAAAGCTCATTTATTAATAAAGAATGATGGTATTATTGCAGGTATTGATCTAGCAAAAATGATATTTGAACATGTCGATAGTTCCTTAAATATCTTTGAGAATTTAAATGATGGTGATAAAGTAAAGTCTGGGGATATTGCTTTTGTTGTTGATGGTAACTCTATATCCATTCTTACTGCTGAAAGATTAGTACTTAATTGTATGCAGCATATGAGTGCAATTGCTACAAAAACTGCATATCTTAATTCCTTAATTACAGAAACTAATTGCAAATTATTAGATACTCGAAAAACTACACCTCTTAACCGAACAATTGAAAAGTGGGCTGTAAAAATTGGCGGTGGTGTAAATCATAGATTTGGGCTTTATGATATGATTATGATAAAAGATAATCATATTGATTTTGCTGGGGGAATTCCTCAGGCAATAAGTAAAACAAAAAAATACTTAAAAGATAAAAATAAGAATCTTGAAATTATTGTAGAGGCAAGAGGCCTTGATGAAGTAAGTCAGATACTAAATGAAGGTGGAGTAAAACGAATTCTGCTTGATAATTTTGATTATGAAACCACTAAAAAAGCCGTTGCAATTATAGGTGATAAATGCCAAAGCGAATCTAGTGGAGGAATAACTGAAGATACAATTGTTGAATATGCAAAATGTGGAGTTGATTTCATTTCTGTTGGTGCTTTAACGCATTCAATTGAGAACTTTGATTTAAGTTTGAATGCGATATGAAAGAAAATTTTATCATCCAATTAGCAAGACGAATAAAACCGATTGGTTTTATTGGATTGAGCTTATACGATGTAGCTATTTTCTTCTGGAGAGGACTGATGGAAGGGGCTATTACTACAAGAGCCTCCTCTTTGGCTTTTAATTTTTTCTTAGCATTTTTCCCTTCTATTATTGTGTTTTTTACCCTCATCCCTTACATTCCTATTGATAGTTTGCAAGAAACATTGATGGAATTATTGGCAGTTGTTTTACCTCCATCTACCAATGAAATTACTTTCCAAACCTTAGAAGACATTATTAGTAATCCAAGAGGAGGACTACTTTCTGTTGGTTTTATTTTAGCTCTCTATTTTTCTACAAATGGAATAAATTCCCTCATTGAAGCTTTTAATTCTTCTTATCATATTAGAGAGATCCGCCCACTTATTCAGCAAAGAATCTTATCCTTAGGATTAACACTTCTTCTATCTATCATGCTGATAATTGCCATAGGACTAATTATTTTTGGTACAGTTGTTGTAAATTATTTGGTTAGTTCTGAAATAATAACAACTGGTGCAGCTGATTTAATTATCTATGGTAAATGGTTTGTTATGCTTTCCATGCTCTTTTTCGGAATATCCATTTTATTTCATTTGGGTCCAGCCCTGAAAAGCAAATGGAAACTCTTTACGCCTGGAAGTATTTTTGCAACTATTTTTATCATTATTACTTCCATTGGGTTTAATTATTACATCAATCATTTCTCACAATACAACAAGATTTACGGCTCTATCGGTACCTTAATAATAATTCTACTTTGGATGTATTTCAATTCTATTATTCTACTTACTGGATTTGAGCTAAATGCCAGTATTTCAAATGCCAAGCAGAAAAGGGTAGATTCCGAATAAGAATTGTAAATTCGCACCTCAAAATATTTTATTTATGAAAAACGCTTTAACTACATTATTACTGCTTTGTGCTGTACTTTCTCATTCTCAGGAACAATACAATCCATTAGTCAAACCAAATACTTACAGAAATGTCGATAACCCCAATTATTGGAAAAATAAAATGCCAAATGCTGCTTATTGGCAACAAGATGTTCATTACAGAATAAATGCAAATATTGATGAAGAAACCGATATTATTTCGGGGGATGAAACCCTAACTTATTGGAATAACTCTCCCGATAATCTGGACTTTGTTTATTTCCATTTGTACCAAAATGCTTTTCAACCAGATTCATATTTGGATGAATTGCAAAAAGAGAATGGAAAATCTCCAAAATACGGAAACTATGAGTCTGAAAAATTAGGAACAGTTATAGAGAGTATATTTGTGAATGGGGAAAAAGTAAAAACTGTTTTAGATAACACTATTTTGAAAGTCTATCTACCAAACACGCTTAAGTCTAAAGAAATAACTACTTTCAAAATAAAATTTAAAACCTATTTTGATCAAGGCGAAGTTAGAAGAAGAATGAAAGTATATGATGCATGGGGAAATAAACATTATAATGGAGTTCATTGGTACCCAAGAATATCGGTTTATGATGCAAAGTTTGGGTGGACTACTGATCAGCATTTAGGAAGAGAGTTTTATGGAAATTTCGGCTGTTATGATGTGGAGCTAACTTTTGCTTCCAATTTTGTAGTAGAAGCTACAGGGTTCTTACAAAACAGGGAAGAAGTTCTGCCAAAAAATTTAAGAAATAAGCTAGATATCAAAAACTTTAAAGATAAACCATGGAATTCTCCTCCATCAGTAATTACAGAATATAAAAAAGGGGAAACAAAAGTATGGAAATATCATGCTGAGAATGTACACGATTTTGCTTTTACTGCAGATCCTACTTACAGAATCGGAGAGGCCTGGTGGGAAGATAAAGTATGTTACTCATTAGTACAAGAGCCACATGCAAGTAGATGGCAAAATGCAGCTGAATTTGGCGCAAATTGCCTAAAAGTCTTTTCTGAAGATTTTGGAAGATATGTATATCACAAAGTAATTGTAGCTGACGCAAGAAGTGGAATGGAGTATCCTATGATTACATTAGATGGAGGTAGTGATCCAGGATATAGAGGATTACTAGCGCATGAAATAGGACATATGTGGTTTTTTGGTCAGGTAGGAAATAATGAAACTTATCGGGCTCTTTTAGATGAAGGGTTCACTCAATTTTTAACTGCCTGGGGCTTGATAAGAATTGATGGGGAGTACTTGGTGCAAAATACAAGTAAAAATAAATTTGTTGCAAAACACACTAAGCCCACAAAAGCCATTGATAGTAGAGTATACTATGCTTACATCAATGATGCTACAAAATATAATGATCCCAAAATTAGCACCCATTCCGATTGCTTTCATGGGGCATTACGTCATGGTGGTGGTTATCGTCATGTTTATTATAAAACAGCTACTATGCTGTATAATTTACAGTATCTATTAGGAGATGATCTTTTTCTAGAAGCAATACAATATTATTTCGAAACTTGGAAGATTGCTCATCCTTATAATGAGGATTTCAGAAATGCAATTATTCAATACACTAAGGTGGATTTGAACTGGTTTTTTGATCAGTGGCTAGAAACTTCAAAACGCCTTGACTATGGTATTGATGGCGTTAAAGATTTAGGTGATGAGTATTATGCTATTGAGTTTGAAAGAAAAGGCAGAATGCAAATGCCTATTGATTTTAGGGTGATTGCAAATAATGGAAAATCCTACGATTTTCATATTCCAAACACTTGGTTTGTAAAAAAAACAGATGCCACAGTGCTTACTAAGTGGCATGGTTGGGATAAGCTCTATCCTAAATATACTGCAAGAGTAAAAATACCCTCAGGAATAAAAGATGTGATAATTGATCCAACACAAAGATTAGGAGATGCGTATATGCTAGATAATTCTTACAAATTTCCTATAAAATACGATTATGATACAAGGTTGTGGAAATATCCTGATTGGAGAAATTACGAAATTAAATTCCGTCCGGATATTTGGTATAATGCTTATGACGGTATTCAAGCGGGCTTACATGCAAATGGTGGCTATATGAATCATCACCATTTATTTGATGCAACTGTTTGGATGAACACTGGTGCTATGCAAAAGAAAGATGTAAGCGACCCTGATTTGTATGATGTTTTTTCATATAGATTGAATTACAACACTAATTTGGATAAGATTGCTTCAAATTCTAGAATATCATTTAACACACAATCCTTGGCGGGACTTTATAATAGCAATATTGGATTGTCAAAGTCGGATGCAAGTAGAAATAATATTTTTAGTATTAATCTGCTTAGCAAGTATCGCCCAGAAATTAGCGATTTGAATTATTTACTTTATCCTGAAAATTGGGGCGTAAATAAACTTAATAACAGAATTGATTTCAGTTATGAGCATAATTATAAATATCGCTCTGGAAATGGAAAATTAACTCTTGAGATAAAAAATTCTGCATTGGGAAGCGAATACGACTATAATTTATTTAGTTTGCTAGCAGTAAACAACATCAAAAAAGGAAAATTGAAAATAAAAACAAGAAGTTATTTTCAGTTTGGAAGTGGAACAAATTGGGCGCCAGAATCCAAGCTATTTTTGGCTGGATCCAACCCTGAAAATTTGATGGATAATAAATATACAAGAGCCTCTGGTTTTTTCCCTAACGATTGGATGGGATATGATTATACCACCAACTTCTTTCATGCTGGCGGAGGGCTTAATTTAAGAGGGTATACTGGTTATTTAGCCCCTGAATTTGACGATAATGGCGTGATTACTAACTTTGTCTACAATGGAACATCTGGAGCATCATTTAGCACAGAAATTGACTTTACAAAATACATGCCTTATGAGTTTAGAAAATCTGGAATTACCTATTATTCCTTTGCGGATGCGGGTGTAATTACAAATGAAAAACTAAATAAGAATAATTTGGAAGATGCTTTTGATGATGTAAGGGTGGATGCTGGATTTGGTTTGGCTTATTCCTTTAATAGTTGGGGACCATTGGCAATGGTAAAACCTATTACTATTAGGTTAGATATGCCGCTTTTCTTAAACAAGCCACCAGCTACAAATGATGATTTCTTGCAATTCAGATGGCTAATAGGTATCAATAGAGCTTTATAATGAAAAAATACTCGTAAAACAGGAGGTGCCAGAGTTGGTGTAAGTGTCCTTGAGGCCATAAAAGCATGTGAGAATGCTAATAAGATAAAAGTAAATTATACTATTGGATCTAGAAAAAGTGGAGATATTGAAAAAATATACGCTAACGGTAATTTAGCAAAAGAAAAATTAGGTTGGGAAGCTAAAAAAACACTAGAAGACGCTATGCGATCTGCTTGGCTTTGGGAACAACAACAAAATTAAAGGAGATAACCAAATCTTTTCTATTTAATTTAGTCTGTTATTTAATATCTAAATTCTTTATAAATAATGTGTGCCTTACTGCTGAAGGTGAATTAATCAGTTTATATAGATTCTACTAATACTGCTTCTTATGCAAACGGTTCAAAACCTTTAATCTTACATAGTAATCGCTTACATAAATTAATGAATTAAAGAATTATATAAATCAATAATACCCTTTGTCTTTTCCTTAATTACCTCTCTACTTGTCAGATTAAGAACTATCTCTTTATTAATCTGCTTCTGTTCTTCATTCAATTCAACACCTAGTAATGTATAATCTTGCTTTAAATCAAAAATAATCATTCCTTTATCTTTCAAGAAACTATATGTTACAGA
>Ga0207984_1000394_pt1 | contig 26928 bp, 20 predicted proteins | sample ETNtaG_30_FD_185760 | JGI IMG/M metagenome (GOLD analysis project Ga0207984, IMG submission 185760) | Marine microbial and viral communities from oxygen minimum zone, Eastern Pacific Ocean - ETNP201306PF43B (SPAdes) (version 2) | ecosystem: Environmental > Aquatic > Marine > Oceanic ...
TGCTGGAGCAAAGATTGAGGCCCGGTTTCAGAACGGGCAACCAGCCGTTGTCCGCTTCTCCCACGGCAATGGGGAGGTCCTATTATTTGTTCGTCCGCTGAATGTCGAATACTACATGACGCAGGCAGAACCTCTCTTCATCGATGACCTACTCACCTGGACGGGTTCCAGACGCTGGGTGCGAGTCCATCCCAGCACTGGCGAGTATGTCACCAACTATCTGTGCTTGGGCGAAACGCGATATCTGTTGCTTCATCGAGAGATTCCCGAGAAGCAACACCATTTCCTGTGGTGGACGAAGACAGATAAGGAATCCAATCCCGCACCAGTCAAGATACGCTTGTCCGCCTTCCATCTGCCCGCCAAGCGTTACAGGGTTACCCGTCTTGGCCCGGAAGGCGCCGAACCCAAGGAGATGACCCGGAAACAACTGGAAGCAGGTATCGAGACAGAGATCGGCTGGGGGAACTTGATTGTCTGGCGTCTTGACCCAATTCAGCAGTGATTATGTGAGGAACGTGGTCAAGTCTACTGGACCGGTTAGAACACGACGACCAACGACCTAGCCTAGGAAACGATACTCTATCAGACCGGTGGGGATGGATGGTGATGCCATGACCCACCGAGATGGACGACTGAGATACCGGGTGGAATCAAAAATGAATGCATCGAGCCCGCTAGCCTAAAAATTGGGTTTCTCTTCAAAGATAGTCACAGATTCCATTTTCAACGGTAGAATGAATAGACAGTTACGCCGGAAAAAAAGCGAATAAGTACCCAAGCACCGCCAATCGTAAATTCGCCTAGAAGAAGTCCCAAAAACAGCGGATATGCTTTGCGGTAGAGCCGAATACCACCAATTTTTAGCAGTGTTACTTTAACTATCCAGCTGATGAAGATTGAGAACCAAAGCCAACCGATAGTCCAACTGCTGCTTCCAATGAGGTAGCCTGCCGGGTGAAATGGCCAAAGCGGAAATATTGTCCGTAACCACCAAAGCAGTCCAACAAATAAAGCCCCCACACCCATGAAAGCAACTGAAACAAAATCAGTGTCTGTGGGATGATAAAGCCACCCCGCAAGGTATTATATCCACCTACGCCGAGATCACTAACCACGCCAATTCGATAGCCGACGTCAAGATAGGCCCAGAAGGCAGCAAGCGTACCGGTTATCGTTGCAAGAACCATTACCCAGACCAACTGGTGGGGTTTATCCAGTCGCGTAGCATCCGCAACTTTAAAACCTTCAAGGGTGTGTGGCATGACATGCGCGCGTGAGCCACGATTAAAGGCCATATAGAGCCGAATCGTCGTTAAACTCGGAGGCACAAGTTGTCGAGAGCCAAAGACATCAACGAGGAAACCGTGGGGAGTCGCACTCACTTCGTTCGTGGGTGGACCAACTTCAGCCCGAACGCGCGTGATTCCCATTGATAACAGATAATAAAATAGAAAGTAGAATCCGGCTACCCAGAGAGTCAGGCCGCCCTTGGAGGAAAACACTAGCAGAAAGAGAAGTCCACCAATCAATCCCCACACTATCCATCTTGGATGGCTTTCGTCATTTTTCAGCCAGAATAGGTTATTGAAAATCGATAGCAGATAATTTCGACCACCGTATAGGGCGAGACACGACAGCATAAGATAGCCTCCTACAACTTGCGATTGATCGTAGGGGAATCGAGGAAACGCTGTTAACCCAAAGGCCTTACCTGCTACGCGTTCAAATTTCCAAAAAAAGTAGAAAAACCACACGGAGAACGACATTTCCAGCGACATTAAAAATCCTAGCCCAACGGCAAACGAGAGGATGTAAAGCGGCGTCCAGCCCAGTGCATCCCATGGGTTTTCGGTAAAATAGTGCCCAATCTCCGCTTGACGTACAGGAATTTCTGGAAAAGCTGGCCAAAAAACATGTAAGCCGTTAATGAGGTCAATCCCGCCTGCGATAGCGAATCCGAGCCACATCATCTTTGATTTGAACAGTCGTCCATCGGGACGGGTCATCTCCAAAGGAAGCTGGATGATTGGGTAGGACAATCGCTCATGCTCAATCCACTGTTTCCTAAGTAGTGCTGACAGACAAATCATCACCCAAGTCAGGCTTGTCAGAAATACTGCCCACCAGATCGCAGGACGAACCCAACCCCAAAAATGATGTTGCGTATAAAATGTGCTTTCCCCTTCATAGAATCCTTCCAAAATTGAAAGATTACCCACCACCATCCATGGAGGCAGGTGTCCCCAGAAAAGCTGTCTCCATTCATTTTCGGACGTAGCAAACCAGAAACCATCAGACATGGTTGGCATCACCGTTTGAATCATATCGTGTCCCGCTAATGCAGACGATATCGAAAGCATCATGTACACTGTCATAAATTCGCTGTGCTTCAAGGCTAAACCCGGAGCAAATCGCTGTATCAGGAAATTGAGACTGACAAGGATCATTAAGGAAATAACCGCATTATAGATCAGCGAAATCGTTGTTGGTAACGTACTCCAATACTTAAGATGGTTCCACATGATGAAGTATGTGTTGACAGGAATCAGCAGGAAACCGATAACAATGGCACGGAACGTTACGTTCGTATGTGGTTTTGACAGATTTTTCGGTGGAATTATCATACGTTCGTGAGCAAAAAAATCACCCCATCTCTTGGCAAGACGAGGCGATTGGATTCATAGTCAACGACGACCCAATTCAATCATCTAACATTCACATCATTCTAAGTGTAACAAAGAACAGTAATGGTTTTACCAACAACCTCCCCCACTCGACTTAAAATAACATGGATTGGGTCCAAATTTCAAATCGGATCTGTTATGGCCACCATACGGTTGGGGACCCAGAATTCTTAAGTAGCAGGAGTAGCTTACAGCAATGGATATAGGGTTTCAGAAGGCCGTTACCTACCTGCGATCGTGCCATCTACTGGGATGGTCGGACGCAATTCGGAGAACAGGTGGCTAGCGGTACTTACTTCTATACGTTGAAGACTGAAGACTATGTGTCCGATCAGAAAATGATTATCTTGAAGTAGATCGAGGCTCAACTGGGTCTATGCTGAGGATATCCCAGCGGTCGCAATATGCCACGGCGCTACACACATTACGCCGGATAATTTCCTAGCGTGAAAGACAAGCCTCAAAAACGGCATAATACTGTATTCCTTCCAGCTAGAACCAAGCCACACGACCCATCCATGTTGGCTTGAACTGGATTTCAAGCTAGTGTGGGTGGTTTTGTTTTGCCCGCATTATAGGTTCAGGATATCCTTCCATTCGAACAATTCCGACTGTGACATCACCCGAGTTGGAGGCGTTGACATTTAGTACTATCTGTGTTATTTTGGAACTGATTATAGTTCAATAAAAGAGGTTGTAACTTTACTATGATCAAACTAGACGTTACCGGCTGTGAGCATGAATCCCCATTTAGCAACAAGGAGCAATTTAATGACACATAAGATTCATAAAATAGCGATCATCAGCGACGATATCGAAGGAGCAGTGGAGTTTTACACGAAGAAGCTAGGCTTAACCGTGATGGAGCGTTTTGCCAATGAGGACGACGAGGATTATGTGTTTCTAGGTGCTGGTGGTATCCTACTCGAACTCATGCCGCAAAAGACCATGGGGCAGGCGCCCGGCTTCCACCACATCTCCTTCGATGTCGACAGCGTTGAAGATAGCGCTCAGGATTTGAAAAACAAAGGAGTTACTATCACCAAGGAGCCTTTCGACGTTGGCGGGGGTACGGGTATCACCCTGAGCTTCTTCGAAGGCCCGAATCAGCTGAATCTTCAACTTTTCCACCGCGAGAAATGAGGTCGTCATGCGTATAGCAAATGCCAAGCGTGAGGAGATGCAGATGTTATCAGACGTCCACGCTGGCGCAGGTAAAATTCTCTTCAACAGTCTTTGGGGTCGGGCCGATTTCGAAACACCTTTCGCTTTCGTCCATTGCGCAATCCTACTGCCGGGTGGAGGGATTGGTTATCATCGCCACGATGACAGTGAGGAGATCTTCATCGCCGTCGATAATGCTTCACAGTTTACCCACAACGGGCGGACGGCGATCGTCGAGGGCGGTGCCACGGTACCTCTACGCTCGGGCGAGGTGCACGCCATATACAACTACACTGACAGGGAGACACGCTGGTTTAACGTTCACTGTGTGGTACCCGGCGGCGAGCCAAAGTCGACTGATCTAGGGGACGACCGGGTTGGTGCTGAACTTGAGTCGACCGACCGTTTGCCAGTGGGACGGCTTGACCGGAGCAAGCTCAAATATGCCCAGTCGCATAGCGGCAAGGGGGAGGTCGGTAGTCGGATGATATGGGGGCCGGAGGATTTTCGCTCCCATTTCGGCTTTTTGGCCCACTGTCTCATACCACCCGACGCTTCGATTGGCTACCACAGCCACGAGGGTATGGAGGAGGTCTATATTATTATCGAGGGCAAAGGACGGATGACGGTGGACGACGAAACACAACAAGTTTCGCAATGGGACACGATCCCCAACCGATTGGGGGGCAGCCACGGCCTCTTCAATGATACGCTAGAAGATCTCGAACTGTTGGTCGTCGCCGTCTGCACCGATAAAGGGCAGTTCGATGCTACGGATCTCGGGGACGACTTAGGCCAACGTTAGTTAATCGATAGAAAGTATTTACACTGGCATCGGTGAAAATCACTTTTATAGGTCACGCTTTGTTTTGTCCTCGCCACCCGTTCCGTCTCAGATGGCATCATGATGACCAATCTCGTTTTCCCATCGATGTCGCTTATTGACCGACCCACCACAGGCCATGTATTTACTGGGATAGACGGACGCAATTTGAAGAACAGGTGGCAAGTAGTACTTAGTAATCCAACATGCCAACGGATATAACTATACCATTGGTAACGCTATCTTTGACCTGAAGTCAGCTTAAAGTTGAGCGTCAATCTGATTCGGGTTGGTAGCGTCAGGTTTGATTTAGCAGCCAAGCGGAAATTTGAAACTGAGCAAAGCGCGTGAAATACAGGAGCAAAGTATGGAAATAACAGCAGAAGAACAACAGCGAAGGGAACTCTCCCCGAAAAGCCTAGAGTTGGCCTGCCAGAGGTTGTCAGAAATTGGTTACGTCATCTTTGAACAGGTCTTGTCCTTTAGCTTTATGGAAGAGGTTAGAGAGGCATTTGAAGCCAACACGTCGCTACCAGAAGGGAAGGAGCAGCGTGATCATTTTCTGCGTGGGCCTTTTCTCGACCCTCGCATTATTGATAACCCATTTGCCTTGCAGGTTATCGAAGCGGCCATAGGCCCGAAATTTTTTTCCTCTCTACCCTACGGCTGTAATGAAACTCGGCGTGAATCCAGATACTGGAACAATGCCGAAAAGCAGTGGGTCCACCGAGATGGAGGACATATGTTCCCCGAACTGGGTATGGCCTTACCAGTAACCAGAATCGTGGTCAATATCCCGCTGATTGACTTCACTCTGGAAAACGGATGCACCGAAATTTGGCCTGGCTCGCATCTGATTGTGGACCCAGTGATCACTCCCGAGACGGAAGATGAAGTGTTGTTCAGAGACTACCATGTGTGCAGCGAGGAAAGAGGGGCGACACTTCCCTCTGTCCGGATGGTCATGCCCGCTGGTTCCGTGGTAGTTCGGGACATGCGGTGTTGGCATCGAGCTATGCCCAATTACACCGACCAGGTGCGTCCTATGACTGCCATGATTTATTTCCACCGTTTACACAATGTGCTGGGTGACCAAAGCGCCATAGAAAGGCGAGCCTGCGGCATTTCTGATACAGTCTGGCGGCAGTTGCCGGAAAGATCCCAACAGATTTATCGGTTTCACCCAATCAATTGACTATACACGGGGGTGTTAATTTTAGTACTGCGAGAGACTATGCAAACTCTTTTGCAGGAGAACTGAGATATCGGCAACTTGGAATACTTGAGGAACTTCTGGCGTTGAGTAAGGATAATTGGGTACATTGTGTCCCGCAGATAGTTTTAGCCCACTGGATATGGTTTATATGATATCGCTGGTAATGTGGAAGAGTGGTGTGCTGAAGGAGGTGTTCTCGGGGCGGTTCTTGGCTTAATCCTTTATACAGCCTGCGTGTGGCTTGCCGCAACGGCCTCAGTCCAGCGGTTACCAGCGACAACGGATTTCGAGGTATTTCAGGATCGCCTGAATTACCCCTGAGCAGCACGAAGTTTGGCCTTTAACAGAGATGATGTGGATACTCGGCATCGGCAAGTTCTCAACTGTCGAACTCAGCTACTTCATATCAGTAGATAACAGAGGTATTTACTATCTAAGGCATATCAACGTGAAATTACAGTCCAATACGTCATATACAGGATCGAAATCAATCTGGTCAAAACTACCAGCACCTAAAACTGGGTTTCATACATTAATTGTCATTCTGCTATTTCTCCATCTACTACCGGTTTGGTGCTTCAAATACTTTCCCACCCAAGATGGTTTAAGTCACCTCTACAACGCCCACATCCTTAAATCCTATGCCAATCCCGATAACTATCTGCTGAGACAGGTTTATGATCTTCGATTGACTCTTTTCCCCAATTGGTCATCACACTTGATTTTGCTGGCCTTGATGTATCTTTTCCCTCCACTGATCTGTGAAAAGATATTGCTAACTATCTGCATCACCCTTATCCCTTTATCATTGTTCTATTTTCTGAATAGTGTGGCTTGGCCAAACCTCCATCCAGCAAATCATCCATCCTTCTTGTTGGCGGCTCAATCGACAGACAGTGGAAAAACTTTCCCTAAAAGAATTTCTCTGGTATTTAGCGGTAACTTCCTGGGGTTGGTCGGATTTATTTACGCCTTCAACTACCTGTTACACCTGGGATTTTATAACTTTACCCTCAGTATTAGCCTCTTCTTTTTTACGCTGGGTTATTGGTGCCGCCATCAATGGTTACATTTGCAAAACAACCTAACTATTACTCAATTAGCGGTGATTTATGTCCTACTAGTTGCTACCTACTTCACCCACTACCAATCGTTTTCGCTGTTGGTGATTACGATTTCGGTGTTGGCCATCTTCTCTTTTACCTACTCACGTATTTATGCTAACTACGTCCTAACTTCGGCAGACGGTAAAAGTGGTGGGACTCAACACTTCATTCAATCTTATCTCAAACCCATAGCTACTTTTTTTGGCTTGATGCTACCTCTGTATTTATTGATGTTTTCCTATTATCTCGACCGGCGTGGTCCGGGTGGAGACTACCACAGTTTTGAGGAACTAACAGACTATTTCTTGTCAATGAAATCATTGGTTGCTTTTCGTGACGATCATATTATCATTGGCCAGTTATTACTGGCTGTTTTCGTCGTGGCTTTGGTTATTACTTTGCTTAAGCGCCTACAGCAAATTCAGACCATACTTAGGGATAAAACAGACGGATTAGTTGCAACACAACCAATTTGGGCTTTACTGGTCAGACCTGAAGACGGATTCCTGCTAATGTCCATTATTCTAACGGTAATGTACTACCAATTGCCGTGGTCAAAGTATGGTGGGGGGTGGATCAACGACCGGATCCATCTCTATATATTTTTGGTCTTGTTGCCATTTTTTAATCTTGGTGGTTACTGGTTCAATTCGAAAAAACAGGTCAACAAAAACTTGGACAACATCGGCAGAACAAGGTGGTTGCCCTATGCACGAGCAACACTGGGTAGTGTTATCGTAGTTCTTTCCCTCTGGCATTTAAGCCTCAATAGCCACACCTACGCCCAGTTGAATATCGACTTGGTGAACGCAATGCCAATCACTGAACAACTTCCCGCCCACACCATTCTTGCCAGCGGTGCGGGGGAATGCACTCTTCCCAACTGTCCTGGGGAATGGAATGGCTTTGCCGTGGCCTTTGGGCAAAAACCGAAATATGTTGACCCGTTTGGGCATCTGGAATGCTACCTAGCAATTGGTCAAGACGTGGCCTACCTCAACAACTACGAAGCTGATACCGATCACTTTCCAACCGTCTATCGCCAGAGAAATCTAGTTGCCGATTATCTGGTAGTTCGGCATACCCACGCGCATCAAATGGAAGCTGAAAAAAAAGAGTACAACCTAGTGATGAAGAATAGCTGCAATCGACTTTACCGAAGGAAAGAGACCAAGCCAAATTTGCGATTGTGGCAAGAGGGAAAAACAGGTTTAACGATTGACTTTGGCCAGACTCCGGTGGAGGTAGGAACGGAAATTCCAGTGAATGTCGACACCTTTTATCAAGGCCAAGGATACGGATGGATGACAGACACGCAGCGGCAACCGTTTACCTCACCCCAACATCAGGATCAGACCGACCTAGATGGAATTTGCAGCAACCAAGACGGCGTGTTTCGGGTCGATCTACCTAACGGCCGATACGTTGTTACTTCAACCCACTGTGCCCAGAAACAACCCAGCAAAATTGACTTAATCGCCAATGGTAAGAGGTACATACGGAATTTGACGCTTAATCAGCATCCCGTGAGGACCTCTTACTCAATTACTATCACCGATCAACAACTAACCCAGATCATCCACCCCCGTCAGACTAGGAAAGACTGGGTTTGGCTCAACTGCAACATCAAGCCAATGTCTGCGGAGTGAGGGATAGTGGGCACGCCCAACTTGAGCCACCTAACTAGCGTTGCAGTTGCATCTTTACCACGGGGCCATCGGCTATAAAAACTGCGGGTTGCTTCATTTTACTGAGCAGGTTTTGAGAAGGCAGTACGTACAATACATCGGATAATTTCCCGGCGCAAAAGATCAACTTCCAAAATAGTGTAGCACTGCACTACTTCACACTATACAAAGGGATGTAGCCTGAGATAGATGGGGGATTACTAACTTGTTTCTTGTCATTGAGTGCCTGTATTATTCGCTAACCCTGATTGCCGGGAGCAATCCCAGCTATTTACCCTGATACATCAATCGTGATAGAATACCATAGCAAATCCTACAACTTGAGCCCTACAAGGCAAATCATGTTGGACGTATTCATCTCTTGTTTGCGCAAAGATATTCAGTTTTATCAACGTCTGACCATGGACTAGAAGCCAGAGACCATCAGCCATGCCAATCTGTCGAGAACCCAACCTTGGGCCCTCGCTAGCGAGCAAACGGCTAAATAAGACAGCAGGAATCGCTGGTAATGGCGCGAGGATTGGCTACATGAAGCGGAATAGACACATAGCAGGGATAACCCAATCGATGAGAATGCAATGAAGTTGTGTTAGTAGGTGTTAGGAATAAATAAGATGCCCCTATCAAAAACTCATCAGTTTATTTAAGTAAGTGAAGTATGGCGGATGGGTATTATTAGAGTTTTATATAGATCCATAAAGATAAAGTCAAGGCGATGATCACGCAACACAAACTTTTTGAGGAGATGCTTACGCAAGCATAATCATCCATTATCTTTGAATCAAATGAAAAATGGTGTTTTCATTCAACGTAATGAGAACACCATTTTTCGTTGTGTATGATACATTTACCTTCTTGTCTGTTGGCATTCCGTTTTCATCTAACGCGATGATTTTTGATGGAATATCGCTTTCGAATTTGAATTCAATATTAGCCTGAATTTTTTCTATTCCAAATGGATGCCCACCCAAATCAGTAATCGTTCCTTCCTTGCCGTTGGATGCACGAAACCCAAACGGGCGTTCTGTTGTTATAGTTTGAATTAACAATTTTTTAGAGGATTTTAATGGCAGGTTATCCAATGATATCGAAATGATTGAGGCGTATTCGTTTTCGCATCGGATTGAGACATTTTTTAAATGAATTCGGCCTGCTTTTTGCAAAAACCCTGTAACTGCTTGACAACGGGGTGTATTAATCGTGGCAATACCGTTTCTATAATCCCAATATAATTCACCGGTAAGACTGGTAATGGACTTCCTGCCACGATCAATATGTTTGGAAATATTTACGTAATTAGTTTGATGAAGATTGTTTGTGTATTCACGTTCTACCTTGCCTACATAAAATGAGAGAGGGTCAAAGCTGCCTATTTTACTATTGCTCATTTGATCTGTGGGGATATCAGATTTTCGCAACGCATCATAAGCTGGAGCAGATGTGCCTCCTGAACCTTTCATTTCGAATAATTCTTTAAGATTTAATTGTTCTGAGAAAACTGCATCGGCTGATTGTAGATCACCACGACGGAAGAGGAGGGCATAAGCTGGAAAATTACCTAATATTACTGGACTGGAAAGAGCAAACTTTTCCATGCTGGCGTCCCAATACGCGCCACCTAAGGCAAAGGTATAAAAACCATCAATCCCTTGTAATGAACCATATGCTGATGATAAGAACGCAAAATCAGACCGATACAAATTAGGATTTGTCCAACCAATTTCAGAAATGATTTGAGGATAACCTTTAACTTGGTAAAACTGAATGGGTAGTTTATCCGGTGATCGCAAGGCAGAACGGTTTTTAAAAGAATGACCAACACGAACGGAGTAAGAGTGGCTTCCATCTGTGCTATTGTGTTCTCCGCCAAAATATCCGTGCATATCAATTACATCGCCAGCCGTGTAGGTATATCGCTCTAATGCGTCTAGCATAACCGGATCAGTGACGTGCCAATTGCTTGCCGATATTAAACTCTTACTGCCAAGTTCATCTGATATGTAGTTTACGGTTTTGGAGTAAAAATTTCTCTGTAATGTGGTTAAAAATTCTACTTGATCACCTACACGCTTTTTCTTCCCTGCACTTGCTTGTTGAATGGCTGCACCTGTCATGTGCCAGGCATCATACAATGCAGCATGGTTCCGTTTAGGGTTATCTCCATCGATTCTGGTGTTATTCCAAGTTTCAAGTGCTTTGGAAATGCTGCTGTACTTTTCGTTCAGCCAATTTGAATATAACGTTTCTAATTTTGTCCAATGCACAGCAGGTATATTGTTGCGGTTGAATGTCCAAAAAAAGAAACTGTCTTCGTTAATAATTTCAATAATTGCTACGGCTGGTTCTTCCGCTAAGGATTTTCTTGTATATGGATTCTTTGTTGTGAGCAATTGTTTTACCCATGAATAATAAATTTCCTGCATACGCGGATCAAAATACAACAACGAAAATGGTATTTTGTTATCAATTGTGTCATATCCGACAATACCATAATTTGGTTTAACACTAAACCAAAGTGGGAAATAATAACTCAACGTAGTGTAAATTCCTTCTTGTTTCAGAGCGTAAATAAAAAAGTGTAAATTGTTTAATTTTTGTGCATCTAATTGATCAGGATTTGAACGGTCGAACATTGGGCTGTGATAGCGTGTCATATTCACACCAAGTTTCGCTAATTTCCGTGCCAGATACCGAATTGAATTCCGATCTAGTCCTGCAATTTCACTTGATGCGTTTACACCCCAAAAACGAACAGGTTTATTGTTACCTAAAACAAATTGATCACCGTTTTTTTGAACAAAACCATTAATGCCTGCTGTTTGTTCATTGAGGAATTTGAGATCAAGCATTGCATTATTTGAGAATGTATCGATTGAAGGTTCCCACGCAAAAAAGCCATTATCTGCTTTATCGGATTTTTCATTTGGTTTTAGTTTGCCCCGAGGGATAAAAGGGTGTTTTATTAATAAGAAACAGTCGAAACATGCGGTGAGTTGTTCGCCCTGTTTAGCTAAAAGTTCCAATTCAAACACCGCTTTTCTCTTTTCAAGGTTTACTTCACCAAGATAAACCCAATTCGCACCTAAATGTTTGCGAATGCTGATTTTATCCGCTAGAGCTACATCACGTGAACAGGTTTGCCAATCTTGTTGATTAAACCGCCAGCGGAATGGACCATGCTTCCAAAATTTTCTTGCCCATAGGTGGTAACTGCCTTTTTCATTAACGTTTACTTCATACTGAGCATACGCGGTATTACCGTCTCGCTTTCCTGCGTTGGTTAGCCACTCACCGTTGGATAGTAAGTCCTTCTTATCACGAAACGTGTCGGATGAAAAATATGTGCTTTTTGGGAAATTCGTCTCTAGCGTGTTTTCACCTTCCCACCAAATGTAAGATGTATCTTGTGCACTTATGACTATATTAAATAAGTTAAATAGGAATAGTAAAATAACGACTATAGTGTTTTTCATTTGGATAATCCTCAATGCTTGATTTTATGCATTTCTTGTGATTATTTTAATATACAAGTAAGGGATTTATTTGTTCGATTGCATACTTAATTTTTCTCCAACTTTGAAACAGATGGAATATCTCCGCTAAATAACACGAGGATAGCCACAAGTGGATATTAGCATGTGCCACGGCGGTACATACAATACATCGGATAATTTTCCAGAGGAAAAGATCAGCTTCCAAGATAACGTAACGTAGCGTGATTCATCAGGACTAGTACTACAAATCGACGAAAGATACATGATTATTTTAACCTTGATGTATGGGGGATATGATCTAAAGGGAACAACCACTAAAAACATATTAAGTCTGTTTATTCTTTTTGTTATATGATACTGTTATTCTAGATTGTATTGTGTTGAAAAGTATCAGTCTTGCCTGATTTTGTGTTAGGTAAAGTTAGCTAATATCCTTCTACTAAGAATCTGACTTACATGATGATCCCCCACCTTTTGGATACCATCCGACAACTCAAGAATGCACCCCATGAAATACAGTTATAGGTAAACACATAATGCTGATTTTTGTTTTAGTATTCTTATTTTTTCAGTTGCTACTGAATTTTCCCTCATATGCAGATATGGATGAAAACTCTGATCTAAGAACGCTGACTGTAGGTGTAAATCAAATTTCCAGTCCTGGAATCCCGGGTAATATTTCTGTTTTTGGCCCGAATGCTTTTGGCATTATTCAAGATAAAAGGGGGCAAGTAGTTGTTGCTGGTGCCAAGTACTACACTGGTCGAGTCCTGCTTTGGGGACATGATGGTTTTTTCAACAAAAACTCGATCGAAAGTGCTGATACAGGACGCTTGTTAATTAACTCTATTAAATGGGCAAGTAGAAAACCTAAACCCAAGGTGGGAGTTGTTGACAATCCCTACTTAGTCAGTTATTTAGATAATCTTGGGTTTCAAACGAGACCTATCAAAATTGATAATTTCGCCGCCGTCGATGTGCTGATTGGCGGTATAGAAAAAGCTTCTAAGAACCAACAAGTAAAGATAAATCATTGGTTAAAACAGGGCGGTTCAATCATTGATTCAGCTACTGGCTGGGGATGGCAACAACTTAATCCAGACCAACAACTGTGTACTGATTTCACTGGAAATGTCTTTTATGCTCCAGTGGGTCTGGTTTTCGCCGATGGTTTTACTTCTGATACTATTCAAGACGGTTTTTTGGCTCAACCGCTTCCTTCATCCAGTACCAATGCATATTTCGCACTTGACTCATTAGTCCAAAAAGCTTGGGATCAATCAAAAATTAGTGATCAAGAAATTTTAATCTTATCTAATACCCTAACAACAGCAACCAACTGTGTTCCAATTGGCGACCAAGTTTTTCGCCCCAAGCTAGAAAAGGTTCTGGGCGGTGATATCAATCAACAGAATCCTTCTCCAGACGAACCAATTACGGAGAGAGATATCTTGCAACGTTTAGCTATGTCGGAAGAAATTCGTCAATCAAGACGTTTAGCTGCCGAAGACATAAAAGCACATTCGTCCGCTAAAATATTTCCAGGTATTTCTCCGGTGGGAACACCACCAGTTAAACGGAGTGTTAAAGTTGATACCTCAATCGTGGGCTGGCATAGTCTGGGATTGTTTGCAGATGCAGGTCAAATGATCCATGTCTATTTACCTCCAACTGCCGTTGGGAAGAAATTAAAAATACGTATGGGGTCAACCACATGCAGACTATGGAATAAATCAGTATGGAATCGGGCTCCAGAGATTACTAATGAATGGTCACTAACCCAACCAGAGACAAGAATTGCAAGTTCTTTCGGTGGGTTAATTTACATCGTAGTTACTGAGGCAACTCATGATGGACCAAGAACAGTAACAATAAATGGCGCAGTCGAATCACCTTATTATAAATTGGGTCGAACAAGTCTCCAGGATTGGGTTCAACGAATTAGATATTTACCCGCTCCTTGGGCAGAACTGGCTTCAGATAAAGTCATCTTGACCGTTCCTTCCTCCGAGGTACGCGAGCTAGATAATCCCGAATTATTAATGCAAACTTGGGATCGAGTCTTAGATCTATCAGCTGATTTAGCCGTCTTATCCAGAACTAGAGATTATCCGCAAAGGTATTGTGCAGATGTCCAACTCTGTGCTGGTTGGATGCATGCTGGTAACCCCATCATGATTCCATCTGTCACCGCTAAAAACCTAGTAGACAGTAACCATTTAATCAATGAAGGTGACTGGGGGTTTTACCATGAAACTGGGCATATGTCCCAAAATCCAGACTGGACCTTTGAAGGTACAGGTGAAGTGACTGTCAACTTATTCACTATGTATATACTAGATAAGCTTTGTAATATTAAACCAGAAATGGGTCGAATGGGTCAACCAAACATAGAAAGAAAATACCGGGCATATTTTAAAGAGGGAAGCCAATTTAAGCAGTGGAAAAGTGACCCGTTTCTGGCATTATACATGTATTATCAATTGCAGCAGGAATTTGGTTGGAAAGCTTTTAAAAATGCCTTTGCCCAATACCACAAGTTATCTCGTAGTCAAAGACCTAAAAATGATCAGGAAAAGAGAGATCAATGGATGTTTTTTTTCTCGAAAGTAGCCAAGCAGAACTTAGGGCCATTTTTCCAATTATGGGGTATTCCTATATCTGAATCATCACAAGAATCAGTTAGTAATCTACCTATATGGTTGCCTATTGGCTTTCCCTCTAAGGAATAAACTTTAAGGTGCTAAAAAAGCGGTTAAAAGATTTCTTGGGTTCAATGGGTACGCCCAACTCAACAATCCACTGAAAAACTGGCAACCACGTGGGGAGGTATAAAAGCTGTCTATTAGTATTATAACAAAACTGGTCCAGGCAAAATTGTGCATCGACCTAGTGTTGCGGTGGGCCGCTATATTTGAGAATCAGCCGCTTGGCATTGGAACTGATCAGCATTTCTCTGGATGAGCTAGCTGATCTCCAAATCATCTATTGTTGTTTTAATCTACCCCAACATATTGTAATTTTCTCTTTTGGTTCAATTGCTAAGTCAACTGGCGAATCGAAAAGCCACAGGTTATCAATATAATAGTGCCGCTCGAGGTTTGAAATAAACCCAATAGTCCCCTCTGGATGAAGACTTTTTTCGTCTGTCCAATCCATTACCTTTCTGAAGATTTTATCTTCTTTCGTCTTGAGATAGAGTTCAAACCTGAAGCCCCATCCTTTCAACATCAATGTGTACCATTGTTTAGAGGTAACGGGAAAAGGCAGTTTGGTTCGTAAATCACGTAATTCTTTCCAAGTATTTCTATCTTCATCGGTACGAACGTACCAACGGGCATAATTTTTTGTCCCCACACCATCTGCTGGCGTTACGTAGAGTTGGTAGAATTTGAAATCTTCACTAGCTCGGAACAAAAGTCCTACCCAGCAGCCATGTCCAAATTTGTCAGTCAAAGGTTGGAAATCAAATTGGAGACCGAAGTTTTTAAAAGCGACTTTCCCATATCCGAAATAACTCCAACCGACACCTGTAGGCAAGATTTCCAATTTCCCTCCCTTGGTTTTCCAGTCAATCTTTAGCGCTTGAGCTCCGTGTGTCCAATGTTCCTTATTGAGTTTTCCTTCTTCAAAATCATCAAACATTAGTAATTTGGATTCACACATAACTGCAAGTAATAAAGAGAATATACAGAAAACAACAAAATATTTGGTAAGCATATTAACCTTCTAACTCCCTCAATACCTTGTCAAAAATATAGCTGGGCTAATTGACTATCTTCTCAGAACTAACTACTGAGACTCGTACATTAGTCCAGTCCATCCAGATAATGGTTTTTGATTGAACTTACGTTGCTTCAGTTTCAGGTTGCGGTACCGACCGATCACCAGCAGGAACTTGTCTTGTGCAATTGATAAAGTAAAGTGGTTACGTTCTTTCCTTGAACAATAAAGAGAAGTTCACCCAAATTTCTCTATGAACTGACTGCTTGGATTAGGGCGATGATATATCCGAACTGAAATGCCCAAGCTTGACGCACCCGGCCTGACGCTCCAGGCGGTGGTGTATCATCCGGATGATGAGGTGCGTGATCCGGCATCAGCATATAGGGATATTCCGCTTCTGCAAGTGTTTTCGCAACCTTGTGCATGTCCAAGTCACCTTCATCTGGCCACACTTCCTGAAAGTTATGGAGTCCCCCGCGAATGTTGCGAAAATGGACATTGAAAATCTTCTTTCGTTCACCAAAATAGCGTATAATATCATAAAGCTCCGTTCCCGGATCCTCTAAACCTTCAGAAGCAACGCCGCAACAGAAATTGAACCCGTTATATGGACTGTCCACCAACTCAACAAACCGCTTCAGTCCATCGAATACTGGGTAGTTCCACCGTTCAACACCTCTAAGAACCGGTGCAGGCGGATCATTGAGGTGAGCGGCCATTTGGACTTGGTACTCTTCCGCCACCGGGATCACTCGCTCAAGAAAATAACCAATTCGATCAAATGCTTCATCCCGACTAACTTCCCCTGCTTCCGACAACGTTTGGTTATCAAATTCGGAGAGATCAAAGCTACTGTACGTTGTTCCCCCACGCCCAGGCTTGGATTTGGTTCGCTGATGTGGCAAGACACAAAAATTATAGTTTAATCCTCTAATTCCAGCTTTACCCGCATTTTCAATAATCTGGCATATACCTTCCAGATCTCGGTCACGTTGCGGATCTCGTGCTAAAGTGATACTGCTTGGAAGGCCAATATGAATCATTTCCAAACTAACATTCCATTGGTCAGCTTTTTCTTTGTGACGCGACAAAGTTTCAACTTCGTTGTCTTCAACCGAAGCATCCATATGTGTCACTCCATGTCGGACTAGAAACTGCAATTCTTTTTCCGAAGTACCTATCCCCTGAACACCAACATGCATTTTACCATTTTCACTCATTTCCAATATTTCTCCGGTAAACATAAGTAGGAAGAGCTTACATGATTGAGAATATCGGCGCAACTGCTTTTGTATAGTCTACCGTTTTCGGTGAGCCATTTGATCCAACGCAATACGGGCAGTCCGTTGGGTTTCTTTATTTCCATGATTCAATGCCTCAATTAGCTGAGGCACAGCAGGCTGTCCAATATTTAACAACGCACGAACTGAAACCCTACGGACATTCCATTCTTTATCATCTAGATTACCAATCAAAGCAGGAATGATAAGGTTAATAAGTTGACCTATTTCACCTAGGGCAAAAGCTGCTTGTTGACGTACATCGGCATTTGGACTTTCAAACACATCAATCAAAAATGGCACTGCGGACTTTCCGATTGAAATGATGGACAATAAAGCGGTGGTACGGACGTTTTGGTCAGAATCAGCAAAAGCGCGAATCAGCAACGGGGCAATTTGTTCAACAGGTTCTCTAATTTCACCTAATAACCAAACTACATTCGCACGCACAGCTAGATCCTGACTATCTAGTTCTACAATCAAATTGGGGATAGCAGGGGCTCCAACCTCCCTTAAATACTTAACAGCCAACGCCCGATCATTCGCATTCGTTGCTACCATTTGCAGAACATACTTTTCAATTTCATGCTCCGATGATTTACAACTAACAAAAAGCAAGCCATAGATTACGAACAATAAAACCGAGCAATTGAATCGCAACGTACTATCCTTTCCGGTTGACATTTCTGAATTCTATATTCCGATAGGCAGATGACATCTTCTATTCAGCTCACGCAAATTCGATCACTGAAAATAGTTTACAGCATATTTTTCTGCCAATAATCGACAGGTTTAACTAAAATGAATCCAGTAACCATCTGGATCTTGAAAGCTCAAGTTAGGGCCACGCTGCAGCAACGGGATATTCTGCTGGCGGAGCGTTTCCAAAGCGGAGATCTCTTGCTGGTTGGGCAAATTAAATGCCAGATGATGAACACCTATTCCAATTTTATCGGTATCTGACGTTTCGAACAGTGCTAAAACACCACCTTCAGCCAACTTCAAAAATATATGATGTTCTGAAGCGCTAGCTTCTTGCAAACCCAAATACTCAACATACCAATCAGCAGACTTTCGGACATCTTTTACCCAAAGGGCAACGTGATTGAAACTTTGAGCTGTAATTTCTGGCATTTTCGCAACTCCTTTTTCTGAAAATAGACGAGATACATTTCAATCCAAATGGACGTTTATAATTAAACTAATTATTGGTTTTTCCTTCTTGATGCATATACAAGTGCCTTCCAAGATTATCATATCCACTGTAAAGATTTCAATTACACGCACTCTCGTAAAAATCAGCGAATACAATACATAGATTCCGTTTGACCTGAGAATAGGAAATTGTCAGGATAGAAAATATATTCTTAAAGGGATAAAATTCTGATGAAAGCTTAGAGGTTTTACAGGTTTAACAATATGCAATTAGACGAAATTCCTGATCCGCTTCTATGCCAAGGGCATGTGGTCGCTGAAATCTTGTGTGTACAACCATCTGTCACTGAAGTACAATTGGCTTATGGGACTTGTACACTTGCCTATCAACAAATCAAAAGTCGGCTGGAAACCGAAGCAACGATACAGCTATTTGGTCATGAATTTTGCGCCCGAATTATAGATACAAATGAAGAATTCCAGTTTTTATGGAAATGGGCTTGATATGGCCCCTGAATGCGCAGGTAGAAGTCCAACACAAGGACTTTTCGGAACCAAAACACTCAAGCAAGCAATTGAATTAGTCAGATCAGGAGGGAAATGAATGATCGTCTCCTGGTTTGAGCACTTAATGGAACTTGATGTTGACTTGTTACGGAAACGAAGTGTAAGATGCTTGTTCCCAGACGTTAGTATGCTTGGACATCTGGAACATACTGTCCGATTGGTTGCCTCTGGATGTGTACAGGTAAAATCAACAATTTCGCACATTCTATCTGGTATTAAAACAGTTCCAAAAGCCTTTGAAATAACCGCTAATAAAAGCAAATACAACGCGATTAATCCTGTTCAAGTGAGGCTTTAACAATAACAATATATTCGATAAAATTCAAATTGGTCAGAAATCAAAAGGAAGTTTCCAAAAAGACACCAAAGTATTTATATCAATGAAATTAATCTAATAAGAAAACTTCATATCATGCAAATCAACCGTGATCAATTTCTGGAAGATGGTTACCTAGTGCTAAGGCAGGTTATTCCTCCAGATCAGTTGGATAACCTGCGTGTTAGTTACGAACGTTTGGTAAAACAGCAAAAAGTAATCTGGGCCGAGGAACGGTCCCCTAATGCCCCACTTGGTGGGGTCTGGGAGACTTCAGCCCAACCCAGGCTACTCCTGCAACAACGTCCTCTGGCGGATCTGATTGACCGGTATACTGCTAGTGCTATCGAAATTTGGCTTCATCCAAATACTCAAGGCGTTAGCAGCAAATTGCTGGATATACCCGATGCCGCAGTGACGGAAATGATGCTGATGTGCAGTCCAGTAAGTGACCGGGGGCCAGCAGTCTGGCACCGAGATTTACACCCCATTGATACTGCTCCACTTCAAGGTTACATTGACGATATTATTGAAACTGGTCCCCGCTACGTACAATGGAACATCCCACTTTACGACGACAGCGTCCTGTGGGTTGTTCCTGGCAGCCACCTTCGCCTCAACACCGGTCGGGAAAACAAGCAATTACTGGCTGACTCACGTGTTCCGCTTCCGGATGGAATTCAGACTCATTTAAAAGCTGGTGATGGTGTTGTCTACATACTCCCCATTCTGCATTGGGGTAGTAACTATAGCAGCAAGACACGGAGAACTATCCATGGAGGTTTCTCCAATCATACCAAGTATCCGAACTTAGATTTTGTTGAATACCTGAAGGCACCAAACCAGCAGATGTTCGAAAACTGGGAAAAACGCAGTATTGAAATGCAAAATCATACCGAGGCAGCCCTGAGAGCCGCAATAAAACAAGATAGCCACGATTACCATTATAATCTGGAGAAACTCTGTCCTGACAGAAAAGAAAAGGGAAAGATGCTAACAACTGTCTTCTTATCCAAAATGGTTTGTTTTATTAACCTCAACAAAACCCCTAATTTCGAAAGCATATCGGATGATCTTCGCCAAAAAGCGCCTAATGTACATCCAACGACCCTCAATTGGGGACCGAAATTTGCCGATCGCTTCTCGGTTGAAGAAGCTAGGATACTGTGGAATCGCTTTAAAATTATTGATGCTAAACTGCGGACGAACGAAGAGCATTTTTCCCCTGGGTTTCAGTCAGGGCCCATGCATTATTTTTTCAACCAGATGCCTACTGTTTTCAATGTCGCAGACCTAATTGCTAGCTGGAGTAAAGCTTAACACCCAAAACACACCTTTCAGAAACATACTATGCAAGCCGATGCGAAAGAAATTCACCGAAGAAGGATACAATATCCTGCAAAATGTGGTTCTTCCCAACCAACTTGACCCTTGCGCCAAAATATAGAACACAAATAAATAGGAGCTTATAACCAAATGGCGAATACCCATTTCAAACTGGGTATGTACCTTCCCGAATTGCGTCTTCCTTTTGACGAAGCGTTGGTGAAGGCCAAAGAGATTGGAGTCGAATATATCTGGTTCAATCATTTATCCGATCAGACTCCGATCAATCAAATGAATGATAACGAAATTGATCGTATGGGGAAACTCGTTTCCCAGCATGGTTTGGAGATTTTCCTTATTGGTGCTGGAAATCCCTTTAAGACAATTCATTTAACAAACCTGCCTTTGAAAACTATGTCAGATCATCCAGTATTCCAAAAAGAGTTGAAAGATCTAATTCGATCTATGCAAATCGCGTCGCGTCTAGGAGTCAGTACTGTCAATGCATTTTCCTTCGCGTGGCCCGGAGAATATACAGCAGGCAAACCAACATGGCCAATGCGTTGGTTAACTCGTGGAGGCATTATATCCAACAGAGAAATGGATAAATTAATCAAAGCATTTTCGATGGTGGTAGTGGAAGCAGAACGCTACAATATCGACGTGGCACTATCCATGATGTGTTGGAATTATACCAATACCACAGGCAATTTTCGGCGTCTTGTAGACCAACTTGGTTCTAAACGAATCAAGGTAATGTGGGGACCAGCCGATAATATAAATTGTGGAGAGTGGGATGTAGCCACAACTGGATTCCACAACATCCAACCTTACTTGCATGGACTTCACCTCAAGGATTTGCACATCATTGACGGCCAACAATTGCAATTTGAATATCGCCCAATTGGCGATGGTGATGTCGATTATCTGACAGTGCTAAGACAGTTGCGCAATCACAATTGCGCAACTGTTCTCTCAGTGGCAACGCATTTTCTTCCGGATACAGGCTCACCAGAAGATGCAATGCGTATCAATTACACGAATCTCTTATCACTTATTCAAGAAATATAAGAATAATGACAGGAAAGGGAAGTTAGTTAGAATGCAATTTTTCTCTGTTTCTGATGAAGTAGTCTCTCTACCCAAGGGGGCTTGGGCAAAGTCGCACCGAATCAACATCTACTGGCAAGGAAGACACATAACGTCCCTAAGCCAAGGTAAATACCGTGCCTACCTCTTTCCTGTTTATACCCCTCAAGGGTTTGCTGTTACCACAGAAAGTCCTATCGACCATCCACACCATAATTCTATTTGGATAGGTACAGACCATCTCCATTGCCATTTGCCTTTTTCCAATCAGGGTTATGAAGAGGCTACTTATAATTTCTACGTTAACGAAGTTTTTCAGGGACGCGCGGCGGGTCGTATCCTAAACATTTCCGTAAAATACCAAGAGGTCTCGGAAACCCATCTACAAATCACCCAAACTCTCAACTGGCAAGGTCCAAACGAATGGGGCGCACCACAAGGTAGAATTCTCGCCGTCGAAACTCGCACCATAAACATTTACCCAGGCGAGATTGCTAACCTGATCGATATCCGCTCACAACTTCGCCCAACAGAGTGGGAACTTCATATCGGTCCGACACGTCATGCTTATTTTGGAATTCGCATGTCCGAAGCATTACGGGCAACTACCGGAGCTAAACTTATCGATTCAGCCAATCGTTCTGGAGGATCCGAAATTACAGATCAGATTTCCGACTGGGTGGATTGTTCAGGAACAGTGGCAGCCTCGAGAAGTGCTGGGATTTCCCTGTTCGCCTACCCATCTTGCGCAGAAGAACCCTGGTTTGTTTCAGATTGGGGCATCCTAACAGTTAACCCTTTGAGACACCACAAAAAAGTGCTTAATCACGACACAGAGCTGGACTTAGCCGTGCGTATTGTTGTCCATGATGGAGACGTCCAACAGGCAGAAATTGACAAAATTTATCAGGCGTTTCGCACAGAAATAATTTCACAACAAAACAGTAAAGAGACATCATGAAAATTGCTTACGGCACATATGCCATGCCTCTTATAAAGCTGGAATCGGTAATCCCCATGCTGGCACAAGTGGGATACAGTGGAGTTGGGATTTGCATTGTATCCAACCACCTTGAATCTATGCCCGACAAAATCAACGCTACGCGTCGAAAGGAACTAAAACAGCTACTGAACAGCCCACCTAAGTGTACCGGCATTTATGGTCTTAGTACATATTCTGGAAGCAGATAAAAAATGCACCAGAATAACCTTGAACTCATACGATAAGTTGCACAACTAGCGAGAGATCTTGATGTTGGAAAACACCTGTAATTGCGGAGGAATCGGAGGCAAAAGTGACTTGTGGCAAAAACAGCGTTTGGGAAGCAGCTGGCATTGTTAGGATACGATTCAAATGATAATAGCGTTTTAGAATTTTATAATAAGTCAAGAAATCAAACAATGACATTAAGCAATATCCCCGATGGTTTGGGGGACAATTTCGTTGCTTGATGGGGAAGGCAAATCCGCTGTTCTTATTATAGGGTCCAAGAATGAAAGTGGTTGGGTTATTGAGTCAGATGGATGTGGTGGAGTTGGGTGATTTTAGTGTATTAGCCTGTACGAAAGATACAATGTTTGATACATATAGACTTAAGTCGCAGTAAGAATCCAGATGCAGAGGTTCGTGCTGATACGGCAGAGGCATTAGGGTAGATAGGATCAGAGGATGCGGTATCTGCACTAATACAAGCATTGCAAGATCAAGATTCATGGGTTCGTGCTGCTGCGGTAGAGGCATTGAGGAGTATAGGTACACCTGAAGCACTTAAGGCAATTAAGGAATATGAATCTCGACAATAATATGCTGACGGCGGTACATACGTCGAGTGTTGCATAGGTATCAGTAGTTAGTTCTGAGAAGCCAGCTAGCCCCCATGTTTCTGACAAAGTCTTGCGGAAGTTAGGTTGTATTTAAGTTAAAACTTAAGAACAAGAGAAACACTCATTCACTGATTTTATTTTAGTGTGTTTAACTGGCAATTAGACGGTAGCAATAATAACCAGTCTCTTGATCTTACTGTTTGTTTATTAGATTAAGATTGGTTAAATGCTGGATGTACCTGTGCAAGGTGAAGACAGTAATTCCCAGTTTGGATGCCAGTTGCTGATCAGAAATTGGATGTGTCCACTGATCTAATGACTGACATCTACTGTATATGAGCAAGTAGGTTTTGAAAGCATTAGTCTTCACCTGAGCAAATTTCTCCTCACCCATAATATCGTAAACATCATCGAGTAGCAGCATCTTGATACCCTGAAGTTTTAGATAACTAACGTGATGAAGTGAATATACTTTCCATCGATTTCCTAACAGTTGGTCACCAAGAAGCAATGTTGTCAGAATTACGTAAAGATATATTACGTAGAGTATTAATTATATTTAAGTTTTTACTTATAAGTACATGTTGACATCTATGTTTTAATTAGGGCTCAGTAACTTCCTTTTTGGTTTCTAATGAATATGCTATTGGATCTGCAACCACATACCCCAAATAAATCCATAGAGAATAGTAATTGAGGCAACTGCAAGATAAGGACCAAGTTTCCCCAAATTTTCTAAAGCTCCACGTCCTAGTACTGCAGATCATAAATCCCAAAGAACTGAAGGCAATGGCATATCTTTTGGACGCTTTCCAAAACTCAACACCTTTAACTAGAGTTAGCTTATATACATCTTTTTTCCAGACTGATGTGATCCTACTGCGTTATTAGCAGCGGCCGCAATCATTTCCCCTACATACCTACATATTACAAATGGGTTTAAGTGTTTTTGGATTGAAAATCTAACTGTCAGCATATTATCTTCCTGATCAAACTTGATAATTTCACCTTTCATTTCATCAAATGCAGGAGGTGGTATTCGAACGTGTTTTTATGTTTTTTCTAGACTGCAATAATCTCCACCATTATATAATGGCATTAAAGTTGGAACTTTAGTATGGTGTCTTGAAAATTAGAGAAATTCTTGATTTAAACAGGCTACTATTAATCTGCCTTGTTAGTTCAGAGGCTGCTGATAAAACCTTAATTCTTTATCTTCCTTTTGACGTAGGAGAAGAAATTCAATGAAAATCTTGGTACTTAGTTTGCTAGGTTTGTTTTTAGTGTTTTGTGGTTTAGCCCAAGCCATTGATGAATCTTTAGTATTGTATTTTTCCTTTGATGAAGGGCAAGGAAACAATGCCAAAGACGGGTCTCTGGCCAAAAACCATGGCAAATATGTTGGGAAACCAAAATGGGTGAACGGAAAACTAGGTAAAGCCGTAAGTTATGATGGAACTGGTGCCTTCGAAATTCAGCATCACAACAGTTTAAATACGCTTAAAGGAAAAGGACACACAGTTAGTTATTGGCTTAACTGGGATGGTCAAGGGGCTGGTTGGTCTCCGTTTATCTCCAAAACAATTGGAGAGAACGATAATTTCCACACTTGGGTTGGAAGAGATGGTGTGTGGGACTATGAAAACAAGCCAAGTGGCCAAACTCATGCAGTCACAAAAATCCCCTTAGATGGGAATTGGATTCACCTGACGGTGACACACGATGGGAAAGAAACCGTTTCTTTTTATATCAACGGTAAGCTTGATAAGGCCACGAATCCTTTGCCAACAGCAATTGGGAATGAGATTAACGTTCTAGTGGGTGACGATGGTAAAGGAAACAAAGGTGCTGGGATTCTGGACGAGCTATCGATTTTCAATCGTGCATTGACGGCAGAAGAAGCAAAAACTATTTATGAAGACGGCGTGGAGCCTTTTCTTGCTATAGACCCTACTGATAAGTTAACTGTAACTTGGGGAAATATCAAGCATGGAGCAAGAGGAATTTCTGCCGATTAGCTGTCATTTTTGGAAGAAGTTTCAGTTCCTTGACCGTGAAGTCACCACTCTTAGAATTAACATGTGGCATGGCGAAGGAAGATGCCACATCAGCGTAAGGAAAGTCCCTCAGGATTCCAACTCAAAATGTGAGCGATATCACTGAATACAGCCTATACTACTGTGAAAGCCAAGGTTCCACACATACATGCTGAAAATCGCTAATCCCTAAATTCCCTCTCAAAAAGAGGAACATGTTAATCCACAATCCCATCATATCGGACATATCACGATGTATCAATTTCAGCTTCCGTCAACCTCCTTGTACAAAAGTTAAAACTAAAATAAAGCCCCATTGAAAAAAACTAAAAGCTTTTAGGTGAATAAGGTCATTTAATTTTAGATCGCAGAAGATTAATGAAATGGAGATTAGTATGTTCCACCTGTGTGAAGATGAAGTTCGGGAATTCTCCCAAGCACCCTTCTGGTTCTGGAATGATAAACTTAATGAAGGAGAGATCAGCCGACAGCTGGATGAATTTCAGGCTCACGGTGTTCATGCTTTCGTGATCCATCCTCGGGCTGGTTTGCCTGAATCCCTCGCTTGGATGAGTATTAGGCTTCTAGACTACATGCGATTCGCTATTGCTGAAGCGGAGCGGCGGAATATGTGGGTTATCCTTTATGATGAGGGAATGTATCCTAGCGGTTCTTCGGCTGGGCAGGTGGTAGCCGAGAATCCGGCCTTTGCCTGTCGAGGCTGGGTGGCGGTTGATCTGACCACAGCATCCCCTGAGAGTGAGATTCAAGGGGTAAGGATTGATGCTCAATTACAGGTACAGTTGAACGCGACACAAACACTTATTGCTGAGGTCGAGCGCCGTCATGATGGACATCGCCTGGCGATCGTAGATCAGCCTATTCATACGACCATTCGTGGCCTTCATTTCACCGAGCAAGATCCTCCTCGGCGTGAGGATCAGCGTGAGGTTGATGAATGCCATCCTTTGGCAGCCGATCTGCTTAACCCGGATGCCATGATTTGCTTTATCAACAAGGTCTACCAGCGCTATTATGACGAGTTTTCTGAGTACTTTGGTACCACCATTCGAGCTATATTTACCGATGAGCCCAGCCTCTTGGGCAAACATGATCGACCTCCAGGATGGGTTGTCCGCCCTGGTACACGCGATGCTCTTGTCCATATAAATCGTTTCTTACAGTACGACTTTACCTCTTACCTGCCCACTCTTTGGGACGATCAGGAACCACAGGCCGAAAAATACCGCGCTGACTATAACCGAGCGATCAAGGCTCGACTTGAAGAGACCTACTATGAACCCATCTCAGCTTGGTGCCGTCAGCATGGTGTGCAGTTGGCTGGACATCCAGATGCATCGGATGACATCGGTATTCTACACTACTTTGATTTGCCCGGACAAGATCTAGTGCTTCGTTATGTGGAACCAG
>Ga0207984_1000397_pt1 | contig 26721 bp, 21 predicted proteins | sample ETNtaG_30_FD_185760 | JGI IMG/M metagenome (GOLD analysis project Ga0207984, IMG submission 185760) | Marine microbial and viral communities from oxygen minimum zone, Eastern Pacific Ocean - ETNP201306PF43B (SPAdes) (version 2) | ecosystem: Environmental > Aquatic > Marine > Oceanic ...
GTTTCTTCTTTTACTTCTGTTATTTCTGAATCCTCTACAGGAGTAGTTGTTTGTTCCTGTTTTTTGGTGTCATTTTCTACTATTTCTTCAGTAGTTTTTTTAGCCTTTGTTGCTACCATTTTTGTGATTTATTGTATCTCGAATCTGATAAGGGCTTCATGTGTCCGATTTACGAGAGTTGTTGTTTTTATTCTCCTACCTTTTTAACCCTTAATACCACATTAAAAAAGGCGTGCAAAGATACAATTTATATACAAAAAGAAAAATGTTTTTAAAAAGAAGATTCGTATGACTTAAATACTGGTGATCTTTTCGGCAATATTTTCCATTAGCCATCTAGGAGTTGAAGTAGCACCACAAATTCCAACAGTAGAATCTTCTGAGAACCAATCAATTTTTATTTCATTTTCATCCGAAATAAAGTAAGATCTTGGATTTTTTTTAAGACAAGATTGGAACAACATTTTGCCATTTGAACTCTTTTTACCACTTACAAATACAATTACATCATTCTCCTTTGCAAATTCTTTTAGTTGTGACTCTCTCCCTGAAACTTGTCTACAAAGTGTATCGTTCACAATAAACTTCACAGAATCAGTATTGCCAAAGATTTGTTTTCTTTCTCTAATCTCCTGCTGTAAATCGGCAAAAGCTTTAGGACTTTTTGTAGTTTGTGAATACATATAGATAGGAGAAGAAAAATCTACCTTATCTAAATCATCTGCAGAGGCAACAATAATTGCTTTACCGTCTGTTTGCCCTAAGAGTCCTTGCACCTCTGCATGTCCTTCTTTTCCAAAAATAATAATTTGACCATCTATTTTATTAATTTCCTCATACCCTTCTTTAATATTATATTGCAATTTTAGTACAACAGGACAAGAAGCATCCAGCAGTTGAATATTATTTTTGATGGCAGTATGGTATGTTTCTGGTGGTTCGCCATGCGCCCTTATTAGCACTTTGCAATCTTTCAACTCATCTAAATCCTGATGATTGATAATTTCTAATCCCATATCATTTAATCTGTCTACCTCCATATTATTATGCACAATATCGCCCAAACAATATAATTTTCCTGTTTTAGAAAGTTCCGCTTCTGCCATTTCAATAGCATAAACTACTCCAAAACAAAAACCGGAATATTTATCAATGGTAACTTTCATTAGTTATTTACGATTTTCTTTTTTACAATGTCTAAAATAAAAATATTCTGCTCTTTCTCTGTTTTGTCAGAATTATCAATTACAATAGCATCTTTTGCAACTCTTAAAGGATTTATTTCTCTACTGCTATCAGCTTCATCTCTTTGCTTTAAATTATCTAAAACTTCCTGAAAACTAACCCCTGTTTTTTTCATTTCATCAAATCGCCTCTGTGCTCTTATTTCTGCTTTTGCCGTAATAAAAAACTTCAATTCAGCAGATGGAAAAACTTTGGTCCCTATATCTCTTCCGTCCATCACCACTCCTTTCTTTCTTCCTATTTCCCTTTGCAATACCACCAATTTATCTCTTAGCTGTTTTATTTGACTAACAATACTTACAAAAGAGGACACCTCATGTTTCCTTATTGCTGATTCTACATTTTTTCCATTCAATATAGTATCTGATTCTCCTGTTTCTGTATTAAAATGAAAGGAAACTTGTATTTTATTCAAATGAATAAGAAGTTTTTCCTTATTTACTTCTCCATTTTTTACGATTTCATTTTCGATACAATAAAGGGTAATTGCCCGATACATTGATCCTGTATCTATATAACGCATTCCGAATTTTACAGCAATTGCCTTTGCAATAGTGCTTTTTCCACATGAAGAATGCCCGTCAATAGCTATATTTATTTTAACACTCATTTTAAAAGCCAAAAGAAGAAAGGTTAGTAGTAAAACTAAAAATATTCATAGAGCCCGCCAAATGATAAGTTGCTCTGGAATAATTCAAATGAAATTTGGAAATTCTAAAGCCCAAGCCCCAAGAAAATCCAACCATAGCAGGGCGAGTTGAAACCATCATGTCTTGCCTTCTTTGAAAATTAAATCCGCCTCTTATAAATAAACTTTTTTGGAATGGATTTAATTCCCCACCAACAATAAAATGTCTTAAAACTTTTTTACCAAAAGTCTCTTCATTTTTTACTTTTTCACCAGAAATAGGATCGGTAGTTAATGGATCTAAATAATTGTTGCTGATATCAAATTTATTAAGGTGATGCGCTACAATGGAGAAACGAAAAGGCAAGTGTTCCAACCTCTTGGAAACGCCCATTTGCAACTGAAAAGGCAATATTTCTTTTTCATTTGCATAGGATTTTAATTGTCTTCCAAAATCTTTCGCCAGAACAGAAACACATAACTTTCGTTCCTTATTATAATAAGTTAAGCCCAAATTGCTTGCCAAAGCAATAGAAGAATAATTTTCTAAGTTAGAATTAATGAAATTAAGGTTCACCCCAATAGTAAATTTATCATTTAAGAGCTTGCTAATTCCTGCTGTGATGATTTGCTCATTGGCAGTAAATTCTCCTAGTTCAATTCCTGTTTCATCTGTTTTAGTGAAGCTGCCATAATTCAGAGATTTTGCTCCAAAAAATAGCATACCTAACTTTTTACTTTCTCTTGCATAATTTACTGAAACCGCATTAATGTCAGAAAAATAATCTACAAAACTAAAGGAGATCTGATTATCCATTCTTTTACTTAATAATGAAGGATTATTTGCAGCCATATCCACATCATTATCAAAAACTGCTATTAGCTCACCTCCAATAGCAACTGTGCGTGGGGAAGTAGAAAAATCCAAAATAGCAAAAGTGTTTTCTCCTCCTATTTGGGAGAATATATTAGTGGTAAAAAAAAGCAGGAAAATAAAAAGGAATGCGCGTTTCAATTTATGATTTTTGTTGCTTTTTAAACGGCTTTCCAGCGGGCTTATTATATACAAATACATCATCCCCATCTATTGGGATAAAATAATCTGCTTCTGCCCTTACAATAGGCGCGGTAGTTTTTTCTACTGCTGCCACCTCTACCCTTACCCCTTCTCCTTTTAAGTGACGGATCAATTCAATATAATCTGAATCGCCTGAAAGTATAATAATAGTATCTACCTTTTGGGCGAGTTGTGTGGCTTTAATGGTAAGTGGAATATCGGCAGATTTGTGGCAAGGCACTACTGAACCATGATAATGCTCGTGCAATCTATCGGCCAATTTGGAAGAAATACTTTTTCCTTCTCTAAAATATATGAGACGATTAAGCCCTCTGTTATCTAATAATTTTGGAATAAGTACATCAAAATTAATCATGGCCATTTTATCATTCATTAAGGAATGTAAGCTCATTTCAATATTGTTGCCATCAATTAAAATAGCAACAGACTGGTTGATAAGAACTGTTTCTGAATTTGTCATTTTTTTTACTTTGTCATTTTTTTTACTTTGTCATTTTTTTTACAAAGATAAAGATTAATGTGCTAATTTGCTGATTTGATAATAAATTAGCTCATCTGCACATTATCAAATTAACGAATTAGTTAAGCGCAATATCGGTTACTTCTTTCATACTACTCACATAATGAAATTTTAATCCTTTCAAATAAGATGCCTTAATTTCTCCAATGTCTTTTTTATTGTCTTTAGAAAGAATAATTTTCTTAATTCCTGAACGTTTGGCAGCCAATATTTTCTCCTTTATACCTCCAACTGGAAGAACTTTTCCTCTTAATGTGATTTCACCTGTCATGGCTAATTTGTTATTTACTTTTTGCTTAGTAAAAACAGAAACCAAAGCCGAGAACATGGTAATACCAGCAGAAGGACCATCTTTTGGAGTAGCACCTTCTGGCACATGAATATGTACATTCCATTTTTGGAAAATATCATGATCAATTTTGTAATCCTTTGCGTGAGATTTTAAGTATTCCAAAGCAATAGTTGCAGATTCTTTCATCACATTTCCCAGATTTCCAGTAATGGTCAAATTCCCCTTTCCTTTACTTAAACTCGATTCAATAAAAAGAATATCTCCTCCAACTCTTGTCCATGCCAAACCAGTTGCCACACCTGCCACATCATTATTTAAAAGTCGATCTCTATCAAATCTTATAGGGCCCAATATGTTTTCTAAATCTGATACGCTCACTTTTGTTTCGTATTCTTGTTCCATTGCAATGCATTTTGCAGCAAATCGAATTACTTTACTAATCACTTTCTCCAAACCTCTAACGCCCGATTCTCTGGTGTATCCATCTACTATTTTCTCTAACACTTTATTAGGTAATTGCAAATCTTTACTGCCAAGTCCATGTTCTTTTAGTTGTTTTGGAAGAAGGTGTTTTTTAGCGATAGAAACTTTTTCTTCTACCGTATAACCGCTCATTTCAATAATTTCCATTCTATCTAATAGTGCTGGTTGAATGGTATTTAAGGAATTGGCAGTTGCAATAAATAACACTTTAGATAAATCATATCCTAATTCCAAATAGTTATCATGGAAACTCTCGTTTTGTTCAGGATCGAGTACCTCTAAAAGGGCTGAGGATGGATCGCCATGCATATCTCTTGTTACTTTGTCAATTTCATCAAGCACAAACACAGGATTGGAAGTTTCTGCCTTTTTGATAGATTTGATAATTCTTCCTGGCATTGCTCCAATATAGGTTTTTCTGTGCCCTCTTATTTCTGCCTCATCACGCAAACCGCCTAATGAAACCCTAACATATTTTCTACCCAATGCCTCTGCTACCGATTTTCCTAGGGAAGTTTTGCCAACTCCTGGAGGACCACTTAGGCAAAGTATTGGTGATTTCATATCTCCTTTTAGTTTCAAAACTGCTAAAAATTCAATGATTCTCTCCTTTACTTTTTCTAAACCGAAATGATCTCTGTCTAATATTTTTCTTGCTTTTTTTAAATCGAATTTATCTTCTGAAAATTCATCCCAAGGTAAATCTAGAACCAGTTCCAAGTAGCTTCTATGTACAGAATAATCTGCCATTCCAGGATTCATTCTTTGCAGTTTTTGCAAATCTTTTTCAAAAGATTCTGCTACTTCTTTATTCCACTTTTTCTCCTTTGCTCTTGTACGCATTTCCTCTACTTCTTGCCCAGATCCTGCTCCGCCTAACTCTTCTTGAATTGCCTTCATCTGCTGATGCAAAAAATATTCTCTTTGTTGTTTATCCAAATCTGTGCGGACTTTGGATTGAATCTCATTTTTCATCTCCAACATCTGCAATTCTTTGGTTAAAAACCCTAACGCATTATTGGCTCGTATTTTTAAATCCACCTCTTCTAGCAATCCTTGTTTCTCAATTAAGCTAATATTCATATTGGAAGCTACAAAATTGATAACAAAAGAAGGGCTCTCAATATTTTTGATAGCCATTGTTGCCTCTGTTGGAATGTTGGGTGATTCCTCAATTATTTGCAGTGCCAAATCCTTCACAGAATCGACCAAAGCACCAAATTCTTTATCGTTATTTTCTGGTCTTTTCTCATCTAAACGGTTTACTTTTGCTTTAAAATATGGTTCTGTTTGCACAAATCCCTCTATCTCAAATCTTTTCCTACCTTGAATAATTGCTGTAATATTTCCATCAGGCATCCTTAACATTTTAAGAATGTGTGCAACCGTTCCTATTTTGTTCAAATCTTCTTTTTCGGGAGTTTCAATATTTGGATCTTTTTGCGCCAAAACACCAATTGTTCTATTGCCTTTATATGTATCCTTTACCAGTTTGATAGAACGATCTCTACCAATAGTAATCGGGATAATAACCCCCGGAAAAAGAACAGTATTTCTAAGTGGTAGAATCGGCAAAGTTTTTGGGGTTTTTTCTTTATCTATTTTATCCTCATCTTCTTGGCTAAGAAGGGGGAAAAAATCCGATTCTTCTTCAATGAGTTCTGATAGGGATAGGGGTTTAAATCTTAATTCGTCTTTGTTCATAATTTTTGTTTTGACAATATGTCAGTGTAATACTTTATTTTGCTATTTATATACTATTGCAAAGGGTGTGCCAAAGGATTTCTTTTTTAGGAAATGGCAAAGATTAGGCCTTTCTGTAAGTTTTAGTTAGTTCGAAAATATGGGATAGAATGTTTTCTTCCTGTTCATCAAAACTTTTGTTTCTTCTTTGCATCACTATTTCAGCAACTTCAAATGCTTTCTCAGTTTTGTAAGTAGAAAAACCAGCAGACCCTCCCCAACTAAAAGAAGGAATAAAATTTCTTGGGAAACCCGCTCCAAAAATATTAGCACATACACCTACCACTGTTCCGGTGTTAAACATACTATTTATTCCGCATTTACTATGGTCACCCATAATAAGTCCACAAAATTGCAAACCAGTATTAACAAATTTCTGTGTTATATAATTCCAAAGTTTTACTTCTGCATAATTATTTTTAAGGTTTGAATTATTGCTGTCAGCACCGAGATTGCACCATTCTCCAATTACTGAATTACCTAAGAAACCATCATGTCCTTTATTGCTATACCCCATAAAAACAACATTATTTACCTCTCCTCCTACTTTACAGAAAGGTCCTAAAGTGGTATTGCTATAAATTTTTGATCCCATTTTTAAAACTGAATCATTACACATAGCAAAAGGACCTCTTACCATAGACCCTTCCATAATTTCTGTATCTTTTCCAATATAGATTGGGCCTTTCTTACAATTCAAGAAAGCAGACTCTACTTTTGCTCCTTCCTCAATAAAAAGCGGATAGCCTCCAACTTTTACACTTAATTTATCTAGTTCTTGTGATTTCCTTCCTTTTGTGATTCTTTCAAAATCATTTTTAATTTCCTCTCCGTTTTGGCTAAAAATCTCCCAAATGTGATAGAGGAGAGTAAAATTACGTTTTGACTCTTTTTCCTGAAGAGATCCCATATCAAATTTTTCAGAAATAAAAGCAATAGGCGTATCGCCTTTTACTAAAACTTCTCCTTTTTGTAAAGCATTTATCTCATCAACAATATCTTGATTAGGCAGAACTTGTGCGTTAATCCAAAGATTTTCGGCAGTCAGAGTTATTGGAAATTTAGCAGATAAATAATCTTCTGTTTTTACGCTCACGGAAGAAAAATGATGCTCCCATTTTTCTTTAATCGTTACAATTCCGATTCTTAAATCGGCAATAGGGCGCGTATAAGTTAAAGGTAAAAATGCTTCTCTGTTATGATCAAAAAGTATGGTGTTCATCTTAAAAAAATAAAATACAAATGTAAAGAAAAACCCCACACTTTTGGTGCAGGGTTTTTTAATTATTAAAAAAGCGACTTATTTCTTTAAGTGCTTGTATCTGCTTTTAAATTTATCAATTCTACCAGCTGTATCTACCAATTTCATTTTTCCTGTATAAAACGGATGTGAAGCAGAAGAAATCTCCATTTTTATTAGTGGGTATTCTTTTCCGTCTTCCCATTTTATGTTTTCCTTTGCTGGAGCGCAAGAACGCGTTAAAAAAGCAAAATCGTTAGAAGTATCTTTAAACACAACTAATCTGTAATCCTCTGGGTGTATTCCTTTTCTCATTTCTGTCAAAAATTATTTGGGCTGCAAAATTAAAAAGTTTTGATGAAAAACATAATTAAATTTCTTTTTTTTTGTTTGATAAGATAAATGAAATCTGAATTAACTAATTATCTTTGCGCAAATGAAAAGAAATCAAATATTTAGTATCGCTTTTTTATTGCTAATTTGCTTATTTTCTTGCAAAAAAGAGCCCGTATTTTCAGGGGAAAAAGCTACTTTACATTTTTCGAACGATACGATACTTTTTGATACGGTTTTTACAACTGTTGGCTCTATCACGCATCATTTGAAGGTGTATAACAAAAATGATTTTGATGTAAAAACCAACATTAAAATTACAGGAGAGGACAGCAAGTTTTACGCCATGAATGTAGATGGAATTTCTGGAAGTGAAGCAAAAAATGTAGAAATTCCAGCAAACGACAGTATTTTTATTTTCGTGGAAGTAAAGATTGATCCAAATGATCAAGACCTTCAATTCATTGTAGAAGCAAATATTGAGTTTAATACAGGAGAAAAAATACAAAAAGTGGATTTGGTAGCATACGGCCAATACGCTAAATTCCATACTGCAAATACTTATGGAGAAATTATAGATGGAGAGGATACTTTACAGTTTTGGTACCATGCTTTGAGTTGCAATGAGATTTGGAATAATGACACTCCTCATGTAATTTATGGCTATGTGATTGTTGATCCTGGCTGTCAACTAATAATTAATACAGGCACTCAAGTTTATTTGCATAAAAATTCAGGAATTCTGGTGGGCAATCCATTCTCTGAATCTGTAGGAGGCACAATAAAAGTAAAGGGAACATTAGGTGATAAAGTAGTTTTTCAAGGCGATAGATTAGATTCTTGGTATGATGATTCTCCAGGGCAATGGGACAGAATTTGGCTAATGCCAGGAAGTGTGAATAATGAATTTGATTACGCTATTGTAAAAGAAGGAACAATTGGAATCCATGCCGATACGGTAGCAAACAATAGCCCAACAGCTATAATAAACAATTGCATTGTTGAGAATATGTCAGCTATAGGTATTTTGGGGCAAGGAGCAAATTTGCAAGTAAATAATTCAGTAGTTAACAATTGCGGACAATATACTGTGGTTTGCAATATCGGTGGAGAATACGAATTTACCCATTGCACTTTTGCAAATTTCTGGAATTTAAATACTAGGAATACCCACTCAGTTCTGCTAAGTAATTATTATGAAGATATAAATGGAATAATTCATATTAGGGATTTAAAGAAAGCCAATTTTGTGAATTGCATTATTGATGGAAGTTTGACTACCGAAATTGAGTTCAAAGAAGATATTAATGGGATATTTAATTATTCTTTTGATCACTGCCTTATTAAAATTGATCCAAATGAAAACACCAATACATCTAACTACATTAATGTAATTAAGAATGAAAATGCAGGATTTGTGGATAAGAGCAAAAGGGATTTTCATTTAGAAAGCTCTTCTCCTTGTATTGATGCTGGAAAGTTTACTTTCCTTTCAAATGATATTGAAGAAAACGCTAGGAAAGATCCTGATTTGGGAGCTTATGAGTTTGTGGATTAATCCTCTCTCAAAAAGTCAATGGTATCTACCCTATCTGCATAATCCCAAAGTTTGGGCTGCTGTGTTTGTCCAAACGGGATGTCATTTTTGGAGACAACACATTGCAGCTGCTGCTTATTTTCTGAAATAAAATCTTCTACCTTTTCTAAATCGGAATAATACTCATAATACAACATGGCAAGTGGCGATTGTAGGGATGCATCTTCCTTTAAAAGCAAGAATCCGTTTTCAATAATCTCATTACTCCCCATCAAGTAAATAGCTTTATTATAATCGTAATTGTTAGCATATTTCTTATGTTCCATTACATACTGATAAGGATAAAATGCTTCAAATAATTGGTCTAAATCATAGTTCTTTGGCAAAAACAATTTAGATACATTTCTGCAACCCAAACCAAAATAAGCAAATACATCTTTGGCAAGTGCTTGTAGTTCTTGCTTGCTTTCTGTTCCATCTAAAATAGCAACCGACTTTCTATTTTTGCGGATTATTGTTGTTGCCTCTTTAAAATAATAATCAAAATACTTGGCTGACATATCAGATCCGGTGGCTATTACCGAATCAAATTGTTTGTCTTTCACATCAGTTGTAAAGGCAATTTTATCTTTAAATTCTGGGGCAATATCAATGAGTTTATCTATAATAAAAGGTAGTAGCGTCTTATCCTCAGAAGATAGTTTGATAATCGCCCTATTCCCTGAAATTAGTACAGAAAGAAAATCATGAAACCCCACCAATGGAATATTCCCTGCCATAATAATCAGCACATTTTTTGGCTTTAGGCTATCTGTTAAATGGTAAGGCAATAGCCAAGCATTCAGGTTTTCGCTTGTCAGCAGTTTTGCCCAAGCCCCTATAGCTACTTTGGTGTTCTCCTCTGTAAACCAAGGATTTTTTATTTCTGCATCCTTTAACTTTTCTGCAAAATCATCAATTATTTCATCTGAAAAAAAGTGGCCCAACTGACTAAATGCTTTTATTCTTTCCTCTAAACTCATCATTTATTTATCTTTGTGCAAAAATAGATTTTAGATTTACATTTTAGATATTTAGCATACATTTTCAGGAAAATGAAAAAAATATTCTTTCTTACCCTTTTTTCAATACTAAACATTAGTGTTTTCTCACAAAAGGTGTCTAAACAACTAATTGCAGAATATGAGGATACTCTAAAAGTAATGGCACATACCATCATGAATGGAGAGAGTCAGACAGTTAAAACGGAAGCTAATAATGCTTTTATATCCACACTGCAAGAAGTTTTACAATTTGAGCGTTCCTTTAACTATCCTTTTGATTCGCTTAAAACTATATCGATAAAAACATCCTCTGATAGTAAAATTCGAATTTATACATGGCTACTGAGAAAGGATAACGGAAACTATCAGTATTTTGGTTTTGTGCACTATAAAAATAAATCCAAAAAACGGTATGAGATTATAACACTAAATGATAATTCGGAAAACATAAGAAGGCCAGAAAATGAACAACTCGACAATAATAATTGGTATGGCGCACTATATTACGATATTATCTACATCAAAAAGAAAGGTAGAACATACTATACTCTACTAGGTTGGGATGGAAACAATGATATCAGTACAAAAAAAATTATTGATGTCATGTATTTTTCTGGCAGAGAGAAAATAAAATTTGGTGCATCCATTTTCAAAAAAGGGAAAACAACTACTAAAAGGTTTATTATTGAGTATAATGCCACCTCTACCATTAGTGTAAGGTATGAGGAAAAAGAGAAAAGAATTATATTTGATCACTTGATGCCAATGAGAAAAGATTTGGAAGGATTGCATGAATACTATATACCAGATGGAACTTACAATGCCATGAAATATACAAATGGAAAATGGGAATTTAAAAATGATGTGGCAGCTAACAATCCTTCCTCCAAAAACCCTGCAAGAGGGAATCCTAAAATGGGAATTACTCCTGAATAATTTCTTCTTTATGGTAGATATCAACAGCAAGTAATATGGAAATGCAAGCCCAAAAAGGAATTGCTAATTTGTCTGTATCTAAGAAATTGTTCAAAAAACTGTGCGTAAAATAAGTCGTCAAGGCAAGTAAAGTAAAAAATACCAAATTCTTTAATTCTCCCTTTCCTAAGCTATAATAAAGTTGCATGCCTTTATAATAAACCGTAAGAATCAAAAGTAAGAAACTTACCATACCTAAAATCCCTGATTCTGCCAATGGTCCTAAAAATTCAGAATGAGCATTACCTAAATCTCCCTGATTAGTACTAATAATTGTCTTTTCGTTGTACTTTTGAAAAGGTGCATATTGGAAGGCGTAAGTTCCTGGGCCCCAACCCATAATTGGCCTTTCTTTAAACATTCTGATGGCACAATTCCACCGATTTATTCTCTCCAAATTAGATGCATCAGTTGAAATATTGGAAGCTGATTCCACATGTTTGCTTAAAGAGGATGAAGAATCCTGTGTGTTTTTTTCTAAACTCATTATTATTGAGTCCCAAGAAAAAAGTAATACACTACCACTAATTACAGCTAGTGTGATAAATTTAGAGAAAGATACTCTTAACTTAAGCACAAAGGCAAATGCTAATGCGCCAAGCAAACTTATCCATGCTGCTCTAGTAAAAGAGAGTGTCAAACCTAAAATCAGAATTACAATAAATCCTACAATGATAACCTTTCTTTTATTTGCATAGAACAAATAAAATACCAAAGGAAGCATAAAAGCGATTACAGCTCCATACCTAGTATGATCTTTAAAAAAAGGATACATTACTAAATGAGAAGATTCTAAATCAAAATAGAAAAGGGAATGTTTGTAAGTGGTTATCAGTATTACTACACAAAGTGGAATTACAAAAAGCCAAATAAATTTTTTAATATTTCTCAGATCTTTAAAAAGGAGAAAACCTAAAAAATAAAAGGCAACTATGAACCATAATCGTGAAATTAAAAACTTAAACGAAACTAGTGGCATCTCACTAGTAATAATAGTGAAAGTAATCCATAACAAATAGAAAAAAATCGCATAAGTAATCGGATGATTTAAGAGTTTTGATTCTAACTTTCCTCCTGAAAGAAGTTTTATTAAAAATAATATTAATACTCCGAAAAGTAGTGGTTCTGTTGGAAGGGACATCCCAATCCCAGCAAAGTCTAAACTCTCCAAACTAAAAGAAAAAGGAGTGCAAAAAATAATCAATAATAATAATTTTTCCAAAGAGAAAAAAGCTAAAAATACTATAGCAATAACTACTGGTAAAAATGCAAGCCAGAAAAACTCATTAGCTAAAAGCACACAATTCACAATTACAAAAAGTGCAGTAAAAAATACAAGCTGATTAGATTGTATTTTCTTTAACATCTAGCTTTTTTTTGTGAGCTTAATTTGTTCTCTAAAAGCAATAAGCACTACCATAAAAAGTGCAGTAGAAAAAGTAGTAGCAACAACTATTAACCATCTGATAGGATAGCTTTTTTTAAGCGCAGGTCCTGCAGCATTCACTATGAATTTATGCTCTAATTGTTCTTGAGCAGTAACTTTATGTTCATTTAGTTTTTTCTGGACATAATTTAACCTACCTCTTGAGTGTACCAAATCATCTCTAAGGGCGCTATACTGACCACCATATTTGGAAAGAATTTCTAGTTTCTTTGCAATTTCGTTTGCGGCTGCATGATTGTTTTCAATCTTTGCTACTGCCCATTGTTCGTTCAACACTTCCGACTGCGATTCGTAATCATTTATTCCTAAAGCTCTGATTTTAGCAATTGAATCTTCTAAAACTTTGATTTCTGAAAGCACATAATCTCTATCTTTTATTAAAGATTGATAACCCTGCTGAGCCATGTTCTTTTGTAAATTATTCATTACTGTATCAATAAGGGAAGCAATCTCATTAGCAATATCTGCAGCCATCTGAGGATGCTTATCCATAACTGATATTCTGATAGAAGAATACTTTGTGATTTCTGATTCAATATTAGCTTGATATTTTTTCATCAAATCCATATAATATTTTTCATTTGATGTATCAATTTCATAATGATTAACCAAATTAAATTTATCTACTACCCGATTAATGATTTCATTAGATTGTAAAATCTGCATCATATGCTCTAATTCTTCCTCTTCTCCTATTTCCAAGAAATCATTATACTCATTAAGCAATGCTTTACCTGTAGATAAATTCATTGTAGGAAATAAAATAACTTCCGATTCATATTTGTTAGGAATAAATAGAGAAACGACCGCTGCAATTACAGCCGCTACAAAAGATACCATAATAATCTTTTTTCTCCATCTGTAAAAAAGTGCAAAAAGAGAAGTGTTATCTAAAATTGTATTACTCATAGTGTTTAATTTTATGTTTGCAAAAATACATCTTTATTGTATCTTTAATTCTTAAATATTGGAAAAGCATAAAAGTTTAGGTGTTTTTTAACATAGATTGCCCCTAAAATAGTCCAACAAAAAATAGAAATAGCAGTTGCTATTGCAGCTCCTTTTATACCATAAATTGGGATTAAATACCAATTAAACGCTATATTGACAAATGCAGTAAATAACAAGATGTTTTTTGACACATTCTGCTTACCAGTCATATCAAGGATATAAATAACAGTCCCAAAAAATACATTTGTCATTTGCCCAATTGACAATATAATTAACGTTTCTATGGCTAATTTATTATTAAACTCACTACCAAAAAGTGCTAATAAAAGGTCAGGAAAAAATAGAATTACTCCAAAAATAGGAAGACTAAGCAAAAAAGTATATTTAGCAGTATTTTGTACAGTTTTTGTTAATCTCTGCATCTGATTATTATAGTACAACTCTGATATTTTAGGTCCTAGGATAGTGTTAGCAGCAAATAAAATAAGAGTACATAGTGCTGCTAATTTTAAAGCAATAGTATAAACCCCTACATCAGTTTGAGAATTAAAATGGCCTAACATTAATATATCCACCCAACTCATAAGTAAGAAAAGCGAGCCAGACAAAAACATTGGAAAGGACTCTTTCATTATTACCAGAACAGAAACGTTTTCCCCAATAGGAGCATGTAGTTTATTAGCAATTCTAAACCATAAAAAGATACTTAAAACCGATAAACTAATCACACTAATGGTAAATGCTGAAACCCCAATATTTAGTTCCGATCCATTAGCAATTATTAGTAAAATTGCTGCCAATCCAAAAATAGAGAAATTCTTGAAAAAGGAAAATAACTTTATATTTTTAATTGCCCTAAATGCCTCAGCATTTATATGCAAAACAGAAAAAGGAATAATGGCAAAAATCAGATAATAAACAATATCTGATTGCTTGTAAAAATCGAGACATCCATTTGTAAAAAGAATATACAACAAAATAGAAAGGGAAATACTAATAGTCAGCACAATACTTATTGCTTTTTTATAGGTATTTTTCAAACAGCCCCATTGCTGTTTAGAATTAAAATCAGCAAGTTTTTTCAAAAGAAAAGTATCTAAACCCAAAATAGAAACAACAGCAATTATACTAAGCAATGTGAAAAAAGTGGAAAAAATACCATTTGCCTCAGCGCCAGCAAATTTTGCCAATAAAAAGTGGAAGAAGTAAATAGAAAGCATCCCTCCTACCTTAAAAACTAGAGCAGTACTTCCTTTACTAAAAAGTTCAGATTTTGGAATTAATAGTAATAATCTATATATTTTCTCTTTCAAATTGCGTTTGTGATAAGTGAGTGGCAAATCTACAACAATCATAATGAAAAATATATATTTTTATTGCCTATGAAAATCGCAATTAACACACGCCTACTTCTTAAAGACAAATTAGAAGGAATTGGTTGGTATACCTACGAGATTGTAAAGCGTATAAGCAACCAACACCCCGAACACGATTTTTATTTTCTGTTTGACCGACCATTTAGCTCCGATTTTGTTTTTGCAAAAAATGTAAAACCAATTATTTTGGCTCCACCGGCTCGGCATCCTTTGCTTTGGCACTTTTGGTTTGAATTTTCAGTTTCCAAATTTTTACGCAAAAATAATATCGATTTATTCTTTTCGCCAGATGGGTATTTGTCCTTAAAAACAGATGTTAAAACTGTACTAACGATACATGATTTGAACTTTGAGTATTTCCCAGATCAATTACCTTTTTTAACAAGAAGATACTACCAATATTTTATGCCAAAATTTGCCCATAAAGCAAATACAATCATTACCGTTTCTGATGCTTCAAAAAAGGATATTGAAAATAAGTATGGCGTGGATAATTCAAAAGTAAAAACAATTTATAATGGTGCTAACAGAATATATAAACCCCTAGAAGAAAAAGAAAAACAAGAGGTGAAAGACAAATACGCAAATGGCAAAGATTATTTCTACTTTGTTGGCTCATTGCACCCTAGGAAAAACATTATCAACTTAATGAGGGGTTTTAATCAGTTTTGTGAACAAACAACATCCGATTGCAAACTGCTTATAATTGGTGAACCCATGTGGAGAAATGATGAAACTAAGCAAGTATTTAAACAACTACAACACAAAGAGCATATTCTTTTTCTAGGCAGAAAAGAAATAGAGGAATTAAGTCAGATTGCAGCATCTGCTCTCGCCCTTACTTTTATCCCACATTTTGAAGGCTTTGGCATACCACTTGTTGAGGCCATGTTTTGCCACAGGCCAATTATTACTTCTAACACTTCTTGTCTTCCTGAAATTGCAGGGAATACTGCTATTTATGCCAATCCTAATAATGTAAATAGTATTGCTGGTGCCATGTCAGAAATGTATACAAATAAAGAAAAAAGAGAAGAACTAATCGAAAATTGTAAAATTAGAAAAAACAAATTTTGTTGGTATAAAGCAGCAAATGAAGTTTGGAAAATTTTAGAGCAAAACCTTCCATGTTAAAAAATAGTTCTAGCAATAAAATAGAAGCCGGATGTGATGAAGCAGGAAGAGGCTGTTTGGCTGGGCCTGTTGTTGCGGCCTCTGTTATTTTGTCAAAAAACTTTAAGCATCCTCTTTTGAATGACTCCAAGCAATTGAGTAAAAAAAACAGGGATTTATTAGAGAAAGTGATAAAAGAAGAAGCAGTTGTTTGTGGAATTGGAGTGATTTGGAATCAGGAAATTGATAAAATAAATATCTTAAATGCATCTATAAAAGCTATGCATAAGGCCATAGAAAAACTAAAAATAAAACCAGAATTACTTCTAATTGACGGAAACAGATTTCATACGTTCAAAGATATCCCACACAAATGCATAATAAAAGGAGATGCAAAATACGCTTGCATTGCGGCAGCATCCGTATTAGCCAAAACTTACAGAGATAAACTAATGCAAAAATTACATTTAGAATTTCCCCAATTTGACTGGAAAAACAACAAAGGATATCCAACAAAAATTCACCGAAAAACTATTGTTAATTATGGCATCACAAAATACCACAGAAAGAGCTTTAAACTTTTACCTTTGCATCTCAAACTAAACCTTTAATGAAAAGCCAATATCTTAAAATCTTAATTTTACTACTTTTAGTAAGTTTTATTTTCTTTTTTGGACACAAAAACTACAAACAATTATCAGATAAAAGCATCTATCCTTTTGTGCTGATCCCAACTAACGCTTCTATTATTTTGCAAGTGAATGATATGAATGATTTTAGTAAAAAACTAAATGAATCTGAAATTTGGGGGAAGTGTATTTTATCGAAATATGGAAAAAGTTTACAAAGCGATATTTATTATTTGGACTCTTTAATTCTAATAATTAATCAATCCAAAAAAACAAAAATCAACACAGTCTTGTTCTCCACGCACAAATCCAGTTATAATGATGCCGCTATTCTATTTTCAACTACTCCTAGTAAAAGCATAAATTTAAAAGATTTTATGGTAAATATCTTACAAATAAAAAAAGAAGAAATTGAGACTCTCAGTTACGAGAATGAAAACATTTACGAATTAAATAGAAAAACGAAAAAATACTTTATAGCTGAAAAAGAAGGGATGTTTTTCGGAAGTTCCTCAAAAATATTAGTGCAAGATGCCATCAGGCAATTTGGAGCAAAAAGCAACCTTTTAAGTAATTCTGCTTTTATAAAAGTACAGAATACCGTAAATAATAATGCCATTGCTAATTTGTATTATAATTTTAATAATCTACTTGATTTATCTACTATTTACAGTCATGGAAAACAAAATAAAAGTATTTTCCTGAATCACTTTTCTTCTTGGGCAGCAACCGATATATTTATAAAAAATAATTCCTTTTTTGCCAATGGTCTATCAGATGTCGGTTCTGGAAGCGACATATTTCTAACTGCTTTAAAAAATCAAAAATCAAGCAGTCATAATGTTTATGAAATTCTGCCACACAATACTTCCTTTGTATTTGAACTTTGCATTAGTAATGCCAAACTTTTTGCTGATAAAAAAAATACCTTCTTGCAAAGACATAATGCCTTTTACCCATGGGAAAAGAAAAAAAAATACCATGAAGAAAATTATAATTTTGAAATAAATGAATTTTTGAAATATGTAGACAATGAGATTGGGGTTTTTAAAATTGAATCAACAACTAAAGATGATTCTGAGCAGAGTTATTCGTTTATTAAAGTTACAGATATACAGCAATCATCCATTTTTTTGAGTGGATTGGTTAACACAAATCTAAAATCGGAATATGATGGTTTGAGTATTTTTAATATTGCTGAACCTAAACTAATTCCTTTCTTATTTGGTGATATTTTTTCAGTTTCGGATAACTCCTATTTTGTAGCAATTGAAGACTATCTAATTTTCGGTAATAGTAGTGCCGCACTAGAATATATGATTGATAATTATAGCAGTAAAAATACCCTAAGTAGTAGCAAACATTTTAAGAAATTCCAGCAGCAAATAGCAAGTAGAGCTAACCTTTTCTTTTACATCAATCCTGGTAAATCGGCTGATTTATTAAGCAATACATTAAATAAAAAATGGGAGGATTTATTTACTATTAATAAAGATTCTCTACAAAAATTCACGGCTTTTGCATTCCAAATGAATGCAGGTTCGACTCTTTTTTTAAATAATATCATTTTGTTTTACGATAAGGACTTTAAAGAAGAATTAAAACAAGAATGGTATGGACAATTGGACACAACTTTTGCAATAAAACCTCAAATTATCTACAATTACATAACGAAAAAAGAGCAAGTTTTTGTGCAAGATAAAAACAATAAAATCTATCTTTTCTCAACAAATGGCGAAAAACTTTGGGAAGAAAAAATTCAAGAAAGAATTCTTGGAGAAGTTTCTCAGATTGATTTTTATAAAAACAAGAAGTTACAGATACTTTTCAATACAAAAAGTAAGTTGTACATATTTGATAGATTAGGAAGAATAGTAGAAAATTTTCCAAAAAAATTACCTTCAAATGCAACAAACGGACATGCTACTTTTGATTATAATAATAATAGAAACTACAGGATTCTAATTGCTGCAGAAGATGGAAAGCTATATAATTTCGATAAAAAAGGACATGAAATTAATGGCTGGAACTTTAAAGAGAAAAACTCAACAATTACTGAAAATGCACAGCATTTCGTAGTTGGTAGTAAAGATTATATTTTATATCCTGCAAAGGATAAGAATCTTTCACTTTTAGCTAGAGACGGAAAAGAAAGAGTTAGTTATAATAACATTCCTGAATTTAACAAACAGTCATTACAAGTAGACAAAAACGGTATGATTTATGGCATTACTAATGAGGGGAAATTATGGAGAGGAAAATTAGATGGCAATGCCACCAAAATACCAGTTACTAATCTTAATGCAAATTCTAAATTTCTGCTTTATGATAATAAATTTATCTATTCTTCTGACAAAACAATATTTGTTGTAGATGAAAAATTCGACCTTTTACACTCTTTTGAATTAAATAATACTATTCAAGAGATCACCACTTTTAAAAATATAATTGTATTGATTACATCAAAAGAGATTTATCTTTGGAAAGATGGAGAAATTATGGAAGGAACCCCTATTGAAACAGATAGATTCACTTCAGTTTGTGATTTGGATAAGGATGGAAAAACAAATATAATTATCAGTCGTGATGCTTTCCTTTATAATTTTGAAGTTGAGTAGTTACTTTAAAAAATAAGTCAGTCTTAAATAAGGGATAAATTTATAGTCTATTTTTTCTAAAGGCATCTGCACACCCCCTCTTATAAGGACACTATCAAACTTCTGATTTTTTGATAATTTTTTATATATTAATTCTGCAGCAATTTTTGGAATAATATTTTCTTCTTTAGTTGGCTGATAAATAATTCCAGAATTCGCTCCGATATAGAAATTATTAAAAAACTCATAATTAAAACTCAAACTAGCACTACTAAAAACAAATGATGTATTTACCTCTGTTACATATAGTGATTTCTTATTGAAATAGTAAACCCCTATCCCACTTAAATAAGGAAACCCGTAGGAATGAGCAAGATAAAGATTCTTTTGCTGGGACACTTCCTTATCAAATCTGCTTAAATTATACTTCTTAATTAAATCAATGAGAAGTGTTGGATATTTAGAATTGGTAGCATATCCCGCTTTCTTTAAGCCCTTTGCCCAAGCTTTATAGTTTGTAGAACTAAGTGAAAAAAGAGATGCATATCTTTCTCTTTCGGCTAAAAATAAAGAATGATCTCTATAGGAATCAGCTGCTTTATCGTATTTCCTAAAACACTCTCCCTTTTCATCATCATCTTCAATTATAGTTTCTCCATTCCAGTTATCATGACATTTAATGCCAAAATGGTTATTCCCTTCTACTGCCAACCTACTCTCTCCATTTCCTGACTCTAAAATTCCTTGAGCCAAGGTAATACTAGAGGGAATAGCATACATATTCATTTCTATGATTGCAATATCCTTATATGTTTCAATATATTCCTCTGTTTTATTCTGAGAGAAACAATAATGAGAAATAAAAAAAATACATGCTAAAACCTTAATTATTTTCATTTTTGAAAAATACCTATAATAAACACCTGTAAAACATCAAATTATTAGATATGTAAACAATCAATTTTTCAAAACTAAATAATATATATTTGTAAAATGAAAGAGTTCTCAAAAATAGATAAACTAGATAAAGACGAATATTATCATTCTTCAGATGGTTATATTATCTTTACAGAAAAGTACCATTTAAAAAAAGGATATTGTTGCAATAATAATTGTAGACATTGTCCGTATAAAAAGAAACAAAATGACAAATCTTAAAAAAAATATCTTAGAAGGAATCCCATCAAAACTTCCTCCAAAGAAAAAGAGAAATCCTAAAATTAGTCATTCTCCTAAACGTAAAGATATCCTGAATAAGGAAGAAAAGAAATTGGCAATCCGTAATGCTTTGCGTTATTTTCCCAAAAGCATGCATTCTGTATTAGCTCCTGAATTTGCAGAAGAATTAAAAACATATAGTAGAATCTACATGTATCGTTTTATGCCAGAATATGAGATAAAAGCAAGACATTTAGAGGATTTTCCTCATAAAAGCAAGCAAGCAGCAGCAATTCAACTTATGCTCTCTAACAATTTAGATCATGCTATTGCACAACATCCTGAGGAATTGATTACTTATGGAGGAAATGGTGCGGTTTTTCAAAATTGGGCACAATATTTATTATGTATGCAATACCTAGCAAAGATGACTGATGAGCAAACTTTGGTTCTTTATTCTGGTCATCCAATGGGATTATTCCCTTCACACAAGGATGCTCCTAGAGTTGTAGTCACAAATGGAATGATGATACCTAACTATTCCAAACCTGATGATTGGGAAAAATTTAATGCGCTTGGCGTAACTCAATACGGACAAATGACTGCTGGTTCTTTTATGTATATTGGATCTCAAGGAATCGTACATGGCACAACAATTACAGTACTAAATGCTGCAAGAAAGATAGATGCAAAAGCAGAAGATTTAAGTGGGAAGATATTTGTTACTTCAGGTCTTGGAGGTATGAGTGGAGCTCAACCTAAAGCTGGTGTTATTGCTAAAGGAGTCTGCATAGTTGCAGAAGTTAATCCTCAAGCGACTTACAAAAGACATGAACAAGGTTGGGTAGATGAGGTTTATACTGATTTAGATAAATTATTAGATAGAGCAATAGCAGCAAGAGAAAATAAAGAAGCTGTTTCAATTGCTTATAATGGAAATATAGTTGAGATATGGGAAAGAATTGTTGAACGAGAAATTCACATTGAAATTGGTTCTGATCAAACATCATTACACAACCCATGGGCTGGTGGCTACTATCCTATTGGTATGAGTTATGAGAATGCAAATGAGATGATGTACAACAATCCAGAAGAATTCAAAAAAGAAGTGCAGAAAACTTTGGTTCGTCATACAAATGCAATTAATACACTTACTAAAAGAGGAATGTATTTCTTTGACTATGGAAATGCGTTTTTACTAGAGGCAAGTCGTGCATGTGCTGATATCTTAAAAGATAATGGAGACTTTAAATACCCATCATATGTACAAGATATTATGGGACCTATGTGCTTTGATTATGGCTTTGGACCTTTCAGATGGGTTTGTGCATCAAACGACCCTAAAGACTTAGCCACTACTGATCGAATTGCAGCAGAAGTTTTGGAAGAGATAATGCAGAGCTCACCTGATGAAATTAAACTACAGATGAGTGATAACATCAATTGGATAAAAGCAGCTAGATTAAATAAAATGGTTGTTGGATCTCAAGCTAGAATCCTTTATGCTGATGCTGAAGGAAGAATGAAGATTGCTGAAGCTTTTAACAATGCTATTGCTAGTAGTGAGCTTTCTGCTCCTGTCGTTTTGGGGCGTGATCATCATGATGTGTCAGGAACGGACTCTCCTTACAGAGAAACATCCAATATTTATGATGGCTCACAATTCACGGCCGATATGGCAATACAGAATGTTATTGGTGATAGTTTCAGAGGGGCTACTTGGGTTTCCATACACAATGGTGGTGGCGTTGGTTGGGGTGAAGTAATAAATGGTGGTTTTGGGATGTTATTAGACGGTAGTGCTGATGCTGACAGAAGATTAAAATCCATGTTATTTTGGGATGTAAATAACGGAATATCCAGAAGAAATTGGGCAAGAAACAAAGAAGCTAATTTTGCAATTAAAAGAGCTATGGAGATGAACCCTGAATTAAAAGTTACTATGCCAAATATTGCTAATGATGATTTGATTAATAGTTTAGAATTTTAATGCACTGGATTTATCTAAAATAATAATGAAGCTTAATTTTATTACTTTTGTGAAAAAAATATGAAAAAGAGTTTTTGCCTTTTAATTTTTATTTTTCTAATTTCCTCAATTTTATTTGCACAAGTACAAATAAATACTAGCGGAAATTATTCCAATTCATCTTATTTAATTGACAATGCTTTTATTGGTAACGGTGTTGTTACATCTAATCATTCTTTTTCTGGAGACCCTTCTCAAATTGGATTTTTCCATGATTCTTTAGGACTAATAGGAATGGATAGTGGTTTTGTACTCACAACTGGTATAGCTGATTCTATCGATAATCTTACAAATCCATTTATTATGGGAACAGATCTTTTGGGATTTGGGGATCCTGATCTTCTAACTATTGCTAACTCTGTACCAGCACTCATTGGACAAACTTTTACAGTAATTTCTACTGCTGATGCAGTAATATTAGAGTTTGATTTTGTACCATCATCAGATACAGTAAGATTTAAATATGTATTTGCATCGGAAGAATATCTCACTTTTGTAAATACCCAATACAATGATGTTTTTGCATTCTTAGTCTCAGGACCAGGAATTACAGGCCCATATTCATCACCAATAAATTTTCCTAATGGAGCTATAAATATTGCAAATATTCCAAACCTATCACCTACTTTACCCATTACCGTAAGTACAGTTAACAATTTAACAAATAGTCAATATTACAATAATGACAGTTTAAGTATTGTAAGTGCTTTTAATGGTTTTACTGATGTGTTTACAGCTCAAGTTAGTGTTATCCCTTGTGAAACTTACCATATCAAATTAGCTATAGCAGATGGATCAGATGGTGTATATGATTCTGGAGTTTTTTTTGAAGCAGGTAGTTTTAATTCAACAGAACCTGGATCTCCAAATGTACAAGTAATCACTACTGATGTACTATTATGTAATGGAGATAGTAGTGGGACAGCAACTATTTGTGTTCAGGGGGGGGTTGCTCCTTATGTTATTAATTGGAGTGGAGTAAATCCGAATGCTTTGTCTGCTGGCACTTACACAGTAACAGTAACTGATGCTGTAGGAAATGTAGGTGCACAAAATTTTATTATTAATGAACCAACTGCTATTTCATCTAATATAACTCAAGCAATTTTTGATTTAGAAGCAAATGCAATGGGCGGGACACCTAATTATACTTACCAATGGCTTTTTGCTAATATTTTAGTAGGAACAAATGCTACTTATACTCCAACTCAGAATGGGAATTATTATGTTATTGTTACAGATGCAAATGGTTGTGTTGACACCTCATTAATTTTTACTGTAACAAATGTAATTTCAGGAATTAATGAGCAATTAAGTAGTAACCTAATGGTATATCCTAATCCTTTTTCACAAAATACAACTATCAGATTATTAAATAAAAAGGATGAATTACTAGATTTGTCTCTTTTTGATTCTACAGGAAAAAAAGTAAAAGGTCTGAATTACTATACCAAAGATAACACTATTACAATTGAGAGGGGAAACTTAACGAAAGGTATATATTTGTTAGTTGTTAAAACTAGAAACTACACCTCAAAGAGTAAGTTAGTTATTGACTGAGATAATTAAAACAGCTCCTTACTAGAGGTTTTCAAAAAACCTACGAAACTATCGTGCCTATCGCCAACTGCTCAGTGGTATACGTGTATATAATAATCATTTCGCGTTTGATAATGTGTCCCCTCTATATAACTTACATCCACACAATTTGTAGTAGAATCATTCAAAGCGTAATAATAGTTGTAATATCCTTGTTTCAAATATACTGATGCTTCATATTGCTTTTTATCTTAATTGTATTGCATTTACTTTTTCTTTCATTTTTATTAGATTTAAAGGGTTAAAATTAATAAAAACCATATACTAACTTTTTAAACTAGACAGTCCGCTTTGATTTGACTGATTACAACCAACAACTAAAAATCAAAATCTAACATCTAACTACTAAAACCTAACATCTATCTTTTATCTTTGCCTAATGCGTTTTTTTATTGAATTATCTTACAATGGTAGTAATTACCATGGCTGGCAAATACAGCCAAATGCCAATACTGTTCAAGACGAGCTGAATAAGGCACTTTCCACTATTTTGAATAATGCCATTTCAGTAGTTGGGGCTGGGCGCACAGATTCTGGCGTTCACGCCAGGCAAATGTTTGCCCATTTTGATGTAGAGATAGAAGTTGAAATTCCTCTACTCATTACAAAACTCAATGGTTTTCTACCAATCGATATTGCAATACTCAATATCTTTAAAGTAAATGAAGATGCCCATTGCCGTTTTGATGCCATCAGTCGGACTTATAAATATTACATTACCAATAAAAAAAGCCCATTTAATAGTAATGTTTATTTTCATTATAAAAGTTTGGATGTAGATGCCATGAATTTGGCTTGCAAACATCTTTTAGGAAAACAAGATTTCACTTCCTTTTCCAAACTACATACCCAAACCCACACCAATGATTGTGATTTGATATTGGCCAATTGGGAAAAGAAAGACGATAACTTAATTTTTTCCATAAAATCCGATAGATTCTTGCGCAATATGGTTCGTGCTATTGTAGGGACTTTGCTAGAAGTAGGAGAAGGTAAAATAACTAAAGATAAAGTAAAAGAAATAATCGAGAAGAAAGATAGATCTCAGTCAGGCGTTTCTGTTCCAGCACATGCTCTTTTCCTAACTAATATTGAATATTTTGAAAAGATAATGTAACAATTCGTTAATTTGACAATGAAACAATTAAAAACTAATAACTGTAAATCACAACCCAATTTATGTCCAAAACAGGAGAGATATTAGATTATAGCTTGCTAAAAAGGGTGATGGGTTTTTCTGAACCCTACAAATCACAGATGTGGCTTACTGCTACCTTTGCTATTTTGTTGGCTTTTCTGGCGCCATTGCGCCCTTTACTTATCAACTATGCACTGGATGAGTATATACTCATTCCCAATTTGGAAATGTTGTTCCAAGTCACCATTTTAATGATTGCTATCTTAGCGATTGAAGCCATTGTTCAGTTTTATTATATCTACTATGCCGCTTGGATTGGGCAACATGTTATTCAGGATTTAAGAGGTAAAATATACAAGCATATTGTAAGCCTGAAACTTAGTTTTTTTGATAAAACTCCTATTGGCACAGTGGTTACTCGTACCATTTCTGATATTGAAACCATTGCCGCTATCTTTTCGGAAGGACTGCTTATCATTATTGCTGAACTTTTAAAAATTGTAGCGGTACTTGCTGTTATGTTTTATACGGATGTAAAACTTACTATTGTTTCTTTGGCTTCCATTCCCTTACTCCTTATTGCAACTTCTTGGTTCAAGCGTTCCATTAAGTCTGCCTTTCAGCAGGTACGCACGCAAGTTTCTGTTATGAATGCCTTTATTCAAGAGCATATTGTGGGCATGAATATCGTTCAAATTTTTGTTCGAGAACACGCAGAATATCAAAAATTCAAAAAGATTAACAAAGCACATCAAGATGCGCATTTGCGTTCTATTTTATATTATTCAATCTTTTTTCCAGTGGTGGAGATTTTATCGGCTTCTTCTATTGGACTCATTATTTGGTGGGGAGGTAGCGCTATTCTATATGAGCAAGAGGTTACTTTTGGGGAATTGGTAGCTTTTATTTTGTATATCCACATGCTTTTTCGTCCTATTCGTCAATTGGCAGATAGGTTCAATATTTTGCAAATGGGTATTGTGGGTTCAGATAGGGTTTTTAAAATATTGGATACTGACCAGAAAATTCAAGATAATGGCGATTTGGTTTTGGAAAATATAAAAGGAGACATTAGTTTTCGAGGTGTGTTTTTTGCTTACAATAGAGATCAATGGGTTTTAAAGGATATCAATTTTGATATTGAGGCGGGAAAAACCCTGTCAGTTGTTGGTGAAACGGGTGCTGGCAAAACTTCTGTTACCAATGTACTCAATCGTTTTTACGATATACAAAAAGGAAGTATAAATATTGACGGATATTCCATTGAAGATGTAAAGCTGACCTCATTGAGAAAGCAAATTGCTTTCGTTCAGCAAGAAGTATTTTTGTTTTCCGATTCCATTTTTAATAATATCACCCTTTACGATGAACACATAAGTATTCAAAGGGTAGAAGATGCTGCCAAGCAAATTGGAATCCATGATTTTATTAATTCTTTGCCCGGGGGTTATAATTATTCTGTTGGAGAAAGAGGGATTACACTTTCTACTGGACAAAGGCAATTAATTGCTTTTTTGAGGGTGTATGTTCGAAATCCAAAAATTTTAATTTTAGATGAAGCAACTTC
>Ga0207984_1000398_pt1 | contig 26705 bp, 15 predicted proteins | sample ETNtaG_30_FD_185760 | JGI IMG/M metagenome (GOLD analysis project Ga0207984, IMG submission 185760) | Marine microbial and viral communities from oxygen minimum zone, Eastern Pacific Ocean - ETNP201306PF43B (SPAdes) (version 2) | ecosystem: Environmental > Aquatic > Marine > Oceanic ...
GAGCACCTGGTGCTGGATGAGGGGGACGAGATGCTCGACATGGGTTTCATCGATGCAATTCGTCAGATTCTCAAAAACTGCCCCAAAGAACGGCAGACCTCACTTTATTCCGCCACCTTTCCCAAGGAAGTGCAACGGCTGGCGCGTTCCTGCATGTCCGATCCGGTGCAGGTATCGACCATCGAAGGTCTACAGACGGTGGACAAGATTGACCAGCAGGTAATTTTTGTTTCCTCGGAAGATAAGATAGACAAGCTCGCCGAGATACTCGATGGCGACGACCGTAATATCTACCTGGTTTTCTGTCAGACCCGCCGCGAAACAGATGTTGTATACCGGCGGCTGAACGCCCGCGGGTATCCCGTGGCCGCGTTGCATGGCGATTTTTCACAGGAGCATCGCACCAAAGTGATGGAACGTTTTCGCAAAGGGCACGTCCATGCACTCATCGCTACGGATGTGGCCTCCCGCGGCCTTGATATCGATGTCATCACCCACGTCATCAATTACAGCGTACCCGACGATCCGAGACGGTACGTGCACCGCATTGGACGTACAGGCCGAGCCGGTCGAACCGGGGTAGCAATCACCCTGGTGAGCCCGGAAGAGCGACGTTACCTGCGGGCTCTGGGTGACATTGCGGGGGCAGAGGATCTCGGTGCCGGAGCAGGAGGAGATGGAGGAACGGGCAAGCATTCACGGCGGCCGCGCAACCGTGCGAGGGGTGGCAACCGCAAAAAGGATTCTCTGAAATCACGGCGCGGGTCGCGACAAAAGCATCATCGCAGGTGACGCGCACACAATCATCAATTCGCTTATTGAATTCTAATCTCTGGGCTGTCCGCGAAGGACTCATATTGGAATTCACGGAGAGACAAGTCCAAGGATCATCCGATCACTCCGAGTTCTGACGTTTCTGCAGGACTATCTCCTCCAGCGTACGCTTCGCTTCTTCGGTGTCTTCTGCGATCTGCCCGCGCAGTTCATCAAGGCCGCTGAACTGTTTTTCGGGGCGGAGGAGGCGGTGGAATTCGACTTCGAGGACCTGGCCATAAAGGTCGCCTTCGTAATCCAGGATGTGGGTCTCCACCGTCTGATCGCCGGCTCTGCTTACGGTTGGGCGGACGCCGATGTTTGAGACAGCTTTGAAGGTTCTGCCTTCGACGGAGACTGTGCACGCGTACACGCCGATCGGTGGAAGGATCTCGTGGTGCGGGGCGATGTTGGCGGTGGGAAATCCAATCGTGCTGCCGCGGCGGTCACCTTCGACGACCTCGCCAAGGATGCTGACCGGGCGACCGAGCATGGCGCATGCTGCTTCCAGATCCGCCGTTCGAATGGCTTTCCGGATGGCCGTGCTGCTGGGGACAAGACTGCCGATGCTTTGCTGTTCGAACGCCCTGACTTCCATGCCAAGTTCGGGTGACATCCTTTCAAGCAGATCGATGTTTCCCCGGGCCCCCCTGCCGAATCGGCAATCGAATCCGAGCAGCGCGCCTTTCGAGTTAAGCCAGTCCCGGAAATACTGAAGAGCAAAGTCTTCGGCGGATACGGAAGCTAGCTCGTTGTCGAATTTCAGAACTACACAGGCATCCACGCCGAGGCGCTCGAACAGAACGAGTCTGTGTTCCAGCGAAGTAATACTGAGCGGTTCAAGACCGCTGAGCACTACCCTCGGATGCTGATCGAAAGTGATGATAACCGCGTCGCCGTCTTCGTCGCGAGCCCAGGTAACGAGTTGTTGAATGAGGCGCCGGTGTCCGATGTGTACGCCGTCGAATGTGCCCAATGTGATAATGGGGCGGTCGAGCGAATGAGGGCGATCTGTCGGGCCTTGAATTCGAAGCATTGATTCTCGATCAGGGCAAGCGAATTTGGCGGAATACTCTGACGCTATTCGGCCTCTTCTATCTTGTCACCGCCATCTGGCTGTTCCGGAAGTTTGTTCAGCACAAAATCGCAATCAGGATAATTGCTGCATCCGTAAAACTTTCGGCCGCGATAGGCTTTTTCAACCAGTTCGCCTTCGCACTCTTCTTTCTGGCATTTATGGCCAATCTTGAAGGGCTTGATGCCTTTGCAGTCCGGGTATCCGGAGCAGGCGAGAAATCGTGAGCCCTTGGAGCGGCCGCGACGGGCCGTGCGGACGACCATTGGTTTTCCGCAGTCTTCGCATTTCTCGTCGGTCACTTCTGGTTCTGGCCTTTCTGTCTGGCCGTCTTCTCCCGGCATCGGCATGGTGGATCGGCATTTGGGGAACTTCGGGCAGCCGAGGAATTTTCCATTCTTGCTGATCCTGATGACCATCTTCGTTCCGCATTTGGGGCAATCGATGTCTGGTGATTCCTGCTCGGCCAGATCCTGGTTCACGCTCCGCATTTCTTTCACTGCCTTCTCGAGGTCCACTTCGAAGACCTTATAAAAATCAGAGGTGAGCTTAATCCAGTCCACTCCGCCTTCCTCGACACGGTCGAGCGATTCTTCCATCCCGGAAGTGAATTTCAGGTCCAGGATGTCGGGAAAGTGTTTCACGAGTTTGTCAGTGACCAGAATGCCAAGATCCGTTGCCTGGAAATTCCGGCCTTCCTTTTTGACATACCCCCGCGACTGGATGGTGCTGATGATAGACGCGTAAGTGCTGGGGCGTCCGATCCCTTCACGTTCGAGTATGCGGACGAGTGATGCCTCGTTGTAACGGGCCGGCGGCTTGGTGAAATGCTGGGAGGGTGAAAGCTCTTTCAGATCGAGCTCCTCGTCATTTTCGAGCGGGGGGAGGACCTGGTTTGTCAGGTCTGGCCCGGAATCATCCTCCTCTTCAGATTTCTTCTTTTTGGATTTCTTGGCCGCGGGCATTCCCGATACACGCAGATGGCCGTCAAAAAGCATAACCCGTCCGCGAGCGAGGAAGAGCGCGCGGCCGGCAGTGATGTCTACTTCGGTGATATCGTATTCCGCGGGTGTCATCTGTGATGCGACGGTGCGATCCCAGACCAGTTTGTAGAGTTTGAACTGGTCGTTATCGAGGTACTGTTTCATTTTCTCCGGCGTCCGTTCGACGTCGGTTGGCCGGATGGCTTCGTGTGCTTCCTGGGCCCCGGATTTTGATTTGTAAAAGTTCGGCTCCTCCGGCAGGTACTTGGGGCCAAAGTCTCGGCCGATCAGTTCTCTGGCGGATGCAAGGGCCTCATCAGAGATGCGGACGGAATCGGTTCTCATGTAGGTGATCAAACCCACAGGACCCTCTTCGCCTCCAACCTCCATGCCTTCATAAAGCTGCTGAGCGATCCGCATGGTCCGCTGGGCCGTGTAACCCGCTCTTGTGGATGCCTGCTGTTGCAGCGTGCTGGTGATGAACGGCGGGACGGGATTGTTCTTCTGCCGCTTCTTACGGATGTCCACGACTTTGTAGTCAGCTTTCTCCAGTTCCTCTCTGAGCGCGGTGGCTTCCTCTTCGGACTTAATGTGTACCTTCTTGCCGAGGCCGACATCTTCGTTATCAAGTTTCCTGAGTTCTGCGATGAACTTTTCGCTGCCTTCGGCCTGGGCGGACAGGGTGGCCAGAATGCGCCAGTATTCCTCGGGGTTGAATGCCGCTATCTCGCGTTCGCGTTCAACAACAAGGCGGACGGCAACCGACTGAACACGGCCGGCGCTCAAACCCTTGGCGACTTTCTTCCAGAGTATCGGGCTGATCTTGTAACCGACCAGGCGATCCCATATGCGGCGTGCCTGCTGCGCGTTGACCTTGGATTCATCAATTTTGCTGGGCGAATTGAAGGCATCCTGCACGGCCTTTTTCGTAATCTCATTAAAGGTGACTCGAAACGTCTTTTCCGGCGGGACGCCGAGCGTGTTGGCCAGGTGCCAGGCGATGGCTTCGCCTTCACGGTCCGGGTCAGGCGCGAGGTAGAGTGCTTCGCAGTTCTTGGCCGCCTTCTTGAGGCTGTTCACGGTGCCTTTGCGGGAATCCATGATTTCGTAATCGGGCAGGAAATCATTTTCAACGTCAATCCCGAGGCGTGAGCTTGGAAGATCTCTCACGTGACCCATGGACGCTTCGACCTTGAAATCCTTGCCCAGATACTTGTTGATCGTCTTTGCTTTTGCGGGGGACTCGACGATGACGAGCTTTTTTGCCATAGTGATTTCTATCTTTCAGAAGACCAAAAGAACACGAGCTGAAACACCGGCTTATGCAGGTGTGCGACCTCTTCGCTCGCACAAAATGGTTAGGGCAGATTACGTTACATGTCAAAACCGGCTAGAAAACCATCCAGCACCGGGGCATGTCTGTAACCGTAGGGTGGCCGTCAGGGAATAAAGCAGAAGCGCTGTTTCTCCGCCAATCACTGCGAGAGTTTATCGTTTCTTCTTCTGCATTTTGATCCTGCGATCCAGGGCTTGCTTCATGGCGGCGTCCTGTTTCAGCCCCTTCCTGACAATCTTGATCTTCGGGGTGATAGGCTTCGGGCCAGGATCGACATCAAGCTCCACTTTGAACTGCTTATCCTTCTTGATCACTTCACCAATAAATGCCTTCTTGACATCTCCCTTGTATTTGCGGATGTCTCGATACAACAGTGTTTTCTTGACCTCTGTGCCGTTGTTGAGAGTGGCCTTAATGTTGTAAGTGATGTTGATCACATCCGGGTTGGTCTTGGATTGTGCCTGCACCCGTTCGGAATCGAACTCTTTGATGCCATACAGAGTTTGCTCGGCAGCTTCCCTTTTGTATTTGGCGTCGAGAATTTGGGCCCGCCACTTTTCGTATTTGTACTCGTACACCGTGATGTACTCTTTCTTGCGCGCATCGTACAGCTTTTCTGGAACAGCTTCGTAGCTGTAATCCGTGCGGCCGATGCGGATTTCCATGACCGCCCATTTATCACCCGGCTTGGGGACATAGGTGGCGATCTCCTTCTCGATGGCGCGCTCTGCGGAGGCGACCGAAACAAGCAGGCTGCAAACAATGAACAGGCTTCGATGATTCATAGGGCCTCAATCTGAAAAACTCGAAAAGGAGAAGTGAATTGAATTAAACCTGCTGACCGACGCAATCTTTGACGGCCCTTAGAAAGTCTTCCGGCTCGAATGGCTTGTTAAAGAAGTAATTCACATTCAACTCCTCGGATTTCTCTCTTCCGTAACGTTCTTCGTGCGCGGTCAACACGATGATCGGCACATCGGCGGAGTCCGGCCGGTTACGGAGCCAACTGCAGAACTGATAACCGTCAACGATAGGCATCATGATGTCGGCGATGATGAGCGAGATGTCTTCATTGCGAACCAGGGTCATAGCCCGTGGTGCGCTGGGTGCGCTGACGACCTCATAGTCGTCCGATTCCAGGACCGTCTGAATGAGCTTTGCCACATCCGCGTCGTCGTCCAAAACGAGGATTTTTCCAGGCATGTGTGCTCCTCCTTCTAAAAGTGCTCGGTACGTTCATCGCCCGAATTATAGAAGCGGGGCTGTCGACCACAAAAAGGTCTGTTGTGGACCTTTTTGTTACTGAGGCCGAGAACCCATCAATCTTTGTCATTGATCAGGTGGGAAAGAGGGGGCCACGCCCGGCGCGGTTTCTGGCGGCTTGTCTCCCAACTTCTGAATGGCTTTCAGCAATGGCTCGGGAAAGCCCTTAAACTTCAGGCCCGGCGAATTCCATTTGCCGGTGATTTCCACATGCCACTCGTTCCAGCTCGCGGGACGCAGGTCGACTGGTAAGGCATTCAGCCAGTCCAGGTCCGGGCGGATATTGAGCTTGATGGATACTTCATCCGTTGTCAGATCCACCATTCCCTTTCCGTCCAGGTCAACGAACCCGGTGGTGTCGAGCTTGAACTTCTGCAGTTCCAGGGCGGTCTCTCCTTTTTCGAATTTCGTTTCCAGGGACGCTATTTCAATGGGCTCGATTTCGCGCTTTGCCACCCTTGCCAGGCGGCTCAGAACGGCAGCGATTGGAGGGAGGGAACTCAGACCGGTCAGCAGACCTGCTTGCGCGCTTACTTCCGTCCGCTTGATTATTCTCGACCAGACCTGCCTGGGTGTCAGTGGCGTTTTGACGAAATGAAAATCGCTCCGGAGTTGTACAGGCGCATCCAGCTTCGTGGATTTCAGGAACGGTACCTGGCGGTTCTTGCGTTGCAGGTCCAGCGTCACGGTGTGTGTCATCGCCGTTTCATCTGCTTGTTGTTGCGGAACGCCAGGACCACTGATCACCCACCGGCGCTTGTTTTCTTTCACATTACTTTCCAGCACCAACTCGCCCTTGCCCTCTTTGAGTCCGCCGCTGAGGAGGCAGTCCAGTGGCTCGCCCGGAGTTTTATTGAGGAGTGAGCCGAACGACAGACCTGCCGGGCTCAGATCGAGATTACCAATGATGGAAGGGGACTGCATAGTACCGGTAATTCTGCTTGTGAGGGCAGCATTGCCCGCGACGGAGATATCCGGCAGTACCATGCGAATCCACGCGCCAAATTGCTTGTCGAGCCGATCCAGATGCAGCATTGCCGTTGCCGAGAGCTGCACCTTGTCTGCTTCGTACTCGCCTTGGACTTCGAGATTGAGTGGCAGAGATTGGTCCGGTGAAGTCAGTGACAGCTCTTTCAATTCGACTCTTCCTGTTGACGGCTCGTAGCGGGCATCGTTTTTCAAAAGCCCGTTCCCGACGGTGACCGGGATCACATACGCGATCTTCAATCCACCGTTCGTAAGCCTGGTCTTGCCGGCCAAGAAGAAGGCGCTCGGGCTCAATCTCAATTTCTGCTGTGTGTCCAACTGGCCGCTGAGCGTCGTGCCAGCTGGCAACTGCAGGCCGGAAAGCGACAGAAACGGCGTAAGCGTGACGAGTGGGGCCTGCGCGCGGAGCTGCAACTCGCCAGAGAGGTCAGAAGCAGAGATCTTGCCGGACAATTCCAGCCCGGTGCCGGCAGGGGATTCTCCTTTGAGATATTCGAGATGGATCAAGTTGTCCGTGGGATTGAATCTAATGTGCGTGTCAAGGTCCATAAGTCCGAGAAGCGAAATCCGGCCGTTCAATGAAATGGATTCCTGTGTCGCGTCGAACATCAGTTTGCGGGCAAAGACCTTCTCCAACTGGACACCAGGCAGGTATGTCTTAACAAGGGAAGCGGCAGTCTCGAACCAGCCTTGATGGATGTTGACGGCAATTTCTCCAGCCGCTCTGGGCGCGGCTGCAATGTCTGAGACGCTGCCTCGGATCCTGAGCCCGAAAGGGCTGTCTTTCATCCCGACTGTCAGATGATCAATCTTGATGAACCGCGCTGGGTCGTCCGTGCTGGCCTCAAGATCCAAGTCCAGGGGATCTGCCGAATACGGGCACTCGATGACCCAATGACTTTTCAAAGTCTTCTGTTCTTCTGAGGCCATTGCAGTGCAAGTGCCCTTCGCCGAAAACGCGCCGGCCGATACTTCGGCCTTCCACGCGGTTTCTCTTCCCACGTTTCCCTCCACTATGAGATCGACTGATTCGAAATCATCCGGCAGCTTCTGTCGAAAGGCACTGGCGATAGCGGTGGCGTTCAAACTTGTGATGTTCGCGCTGAATTCCCCTCCGCTGAGTTCCACGGAAGGGCCATCAAGCGTGAGCTGCGCACGACCTTTCACCCGGATATCCGTGGGGCTGCCATCGGCCGCGCTGAGCGTGAAATCCAGCCACTTGTCGTGCTCTTCAAGATTTGCCTTCATGCTCAGATCGAGAAACTCGGCCGCAACGCCATCAGGCGTCTTGAAGATGACGTCGAGCTTGCGGACCAGAACGTTCAGAAACGAAATCTTCAAAGCTGGCGAGGGCGCAGCGGTGACCAGGATGTCATCACTCATCCTGAATCTTTCTTCGAGAGTTTCTGCCTGTGACAACAACGAATCTACATTCAGTTTGCCATCCTGGTTCAGCTCGAAGTTCAGCTTTACTACTCCAACACCCAGCCGATGGAGGCGAACGTCATTTCGAGCCAATGCGCCAAGGGAGGCGTCAACGGTGATGTCTTCGATGCGAGCGCATTCGCCTTCAAATCCCTCAGGCGAAGGAATCACGACCTTATGAATGTGCATGACCAACCCGCTGAAGCCACGACCACTGATTTCGCCGATCTCGATGGGAAATGGCACAGACCGTTTTATCTCCGCCTTCAGCCAATCCGAATCCAGCAATCCGGGCAGCACCAGCAGCCGGGCAATCAGAGGGAGCGAGACCGCGACAGTGCCCAGAATCATCAGGAGTCTCTTACGCGATTTTTGTTTTGCTTTCTGTTCTGTCATGCCACGTCACAAATGTCGTTGAGCCACCCGTATCCATGCAATCTGTTTTTCCATCTCGGCAGCATGGCAAATCTATATCTCATAACGGCACAGACTCAGCGCAAGCCTCATATCATCGAGGCGCCATGCTTGATAAGGAACTTCGCCGCCAATGGTTCCCGGGAAATCCCGTCGAAACTCTCCGCACCAAAGGTAACGAAGAAGGGCCTGAACGTCATCGTTTTCCATGGCGATGTAGAACATCCGTTCTTCCTGCTCCTTGACCAGGCGCACTCGCGCCGACGCCGGCAGATGACGTGAGATCTCTCCTGGACGGATCTTTAAGGATTCGATCTCCGCACCGTCCGCGCATTCAAACATGAGGCTGCCGCCAATCCATGGACTGCGAGGATGAACGTTGAGGATGTAATCCGTGCTGGCAGGCGCAAAACGAAAACCGGATGGATGCAGGTACACGGGATTCGTCAGCACCATCCGAATCACCCGCCGGTAGTCCGCGTCATCGGGGTCGTCTTTCTCACCAAACCCTCTCACGACTATGTATGAAGGATCTGCGCTGCCCGGCAGATCGAATTCGAGCTTGCCGCCGGGAAACTGATGCACGCTGTCCAGGATGACACCGCCTCTTCCAATGATGTCCAACCGCGAAAAACAGGATTCGCCTTCCTCGGGCCAGGCGTGAACAGTCAGCCGATGCACCTTGTCTTTACTTGTCGGACAGATTCCGCCCATCGGTATCCCATCGATGCTGAGCGTGGCGAACGCTCCAGTGCTGCAAAATGTCCTGCCTTTGCGAGCGGCTTCGGTGATGGTCTCGACAGAAACTGTGCCAGGCAGATGCATGTAATTTTTGTAGGCGACTTCGTTATCAAGCAGGGCCGAGCTGCTGTGGGCGCAGTCGTTCTCAGCAAAGCACGGCACGATGGCGCCCTGATCCAGAAAGTAAAACCACAAATCCTGATAGCTCGGCTTGAAGGCCCGGTAACCCATGCAGACCATCCCGTCGAGGCAGCCATCCGCCAGCAGTGAGAGCCCGCAATCCGAGGCAATATTCGTTATGAAGGTCTCGCCGGCCAGCCACCAACTGGTCGGATGGGCCCAGACACCGATGGCGCCGTGGCTGCGCTGGGCCGCAATTGCCTCCAGGTGACAGCGCCTTCGGTGCGGTTTGCCTGTGAGCACATTGAGCTCACACTCGGGATCGTTGTCATGGTATTGTATGGGCCTGTCCTGTGAATAATCATGCCATGCCGGAAAGTCATAGTGATAACCGATCCACCAGCAGTGACCGTTCCTTCCTTTGGGCGTTTCGTTGTCGTGGTATAGAAGGATCCCGCCCTGGCTGAGCTCATTAAGTTCGGCAAAGAGCTCGGCGATGTGTTTCTCATCCATGACGGAGCGCGGATCGAATTGGCCGGAGTAATACAGATCTCGGTCGGCTCCTTCGTACTGGCCGTAATGCGCAGCCGATACAGGCTCCCACGGCGATCCAACTCCCGCAGCGCGGATGTTGTGCTTCCGGCACCATCGAATGAGATTCCGATTCGTGCCATCCAGGTCGAGATCTCCGCCTCGCATGTGATGTGAATGACATGCAATCGCTTGCCAGTCGGACACATCACGGGGCAGAGGTGTGGTCTTTTTCAGATTCATTGATCGCTGACTCCAATGCTGCAATTACAGCGCTTGTAGTGGCTGACTTCAGCCGGTCTCTCCATTCTTCTATTCTTCCATCACTCCGGCTGTATCTCATGCAAAGCCTTCACTACCAACTTTGGATAGTAAACGCCGCAACGTTCCATGAACACAAGGCAGAGGACACCCGTCAGCTCAAAGGATACGTAGCCCGTCGGCCTCGGCGGAAAACCCATCAGGAAGGTCAGCAGCGTGGAAAGGCTGCCACCGTGCGCAAACACGACGATCGAAGTCTCTTCGGATCCTTCATCGAACACATAGCCGCCGTGGCGTCGATGAATGCCCAGGGCCGCGAGTTCCTTCAGAAATGGCGGCCCGACGCGATTGAGCATCTCGTACGTCCCTTCGCCCAGTTCGGTCTTCCACATTTCATCGATATGAAGGGCCTCAGCTTCGGCAATGACTTTTTCACGCTCCGGCTCGGGCAGTTCTTCGAGCTTCGGGTTCGGATTCCACTCGTACATGAACGGCAGCACCTTGATGTCAACGGGACGGCCGGCAAGAGCTATTTCTGCAGTCTGCAGAGCCCGGCCGTAGGGCGACGAATATGCGTAATCAAAGTGAAAATCCGCCAACACATTCCGAGTCGCTTCTGCCTGGCGCATGCCAACATCAGAAAGGCACCCGCTGACCGGACTTTCAGGACGCACAAACGGGTCGCCCTGCATCTCACCGTGTCGAACGAGTGTGATCTTCATGGTTGTTTCTCCTCTTGCATAGTCTTTTTCTGCGAGCTTCTGCTTCCTGACAGTCATCCTCTTCCTTAAGATTGCTCCCGTAAACTCGGAAATCGGAAAGCGATCCACATGGTCCCGGTTGATCGATCACAACTCGCCCCTGCAGAACAATCCTGTGGAAGACAGAAACTGAGAGGCTGAGCCCGGTTCACAGATAGTTGAACATCAGTTGGCACGCTCTACCAAAATGAAAAGTCTAATTCTGGTTCTCATCTCATTCGCTTCCGCATCAGCCGAATGCATCCTCAAATTCGAGGGAGCGGACAAGCCGGTCGTTCTCGAAAACAGCCTTCTGCGAGTCGCGCTTGATCCGGCACGCGGAGGAACGGTCACAAGTTTTTTCTCGAAATCGGCAAATGCAGAACTGACTGCAACCTGGAAAGACGAGCCGGTGCCGCAGGGCTTCGGGATGTTTGCAGATCGGATAACGGTGCGGACGAAGGGTCGGGCCCGGGATTACGAGCGCTCTGCATACAAGGCCGAGGTGGTAGACGACAAGCCCGATGAGATCGCGGTCAGGATGACGGGCACTTCGCCGACCGGTGTTTTCAGGAAGATCCAGTTCGAGAAGACCTTTCGATTGCGATCCGGTTCGGCGGAGCTGCTGGTGGATTATTTGGTCTCCAATCTCGACCAGGCCGATCACATCGGGAGCATCTGGATCTGCAACGTGGTCCGGGCGGCAGGAACGATTGCCCCCATGCGATATTTTTATCCGACGCCACTGGGGACGCGCATCGAGCGATACGCAAAGGACGTTCGGACGAACAACGTTTTCGTGAAGGATGCGCCGGTGGGCTGGCTCGCGGCGATGGGTGAAAGCAACCGGCTTGGACTGGCCATGTCGGTGGACTATCCATCGCTCAGTACGCTCTACAGTTTTCTGCCTGGGAAGACGTTCAACCAGGATTACCCAACCCTCGAATGGTGGACCCGGGACATCATGCTCAAGTCTGTCAATCCCCTCGAGGGCGAAGGCTGGGCCGGCAAGCCGTGGACATCGCGTTCCAGCGTCATGCCTCTGCTCGGGCTCGAGCGCATCGATGGCTACGCCAACGGAATCGCGGCCGCGATTGATGTCAAAGACGGCTCAGGCGCAGTATCGGTGCTGTCGGCTTCGGACCGAAACATCGATGTGACCATTGAGGTCGGGCCCCCGCTTGGCAAATCGGCCCCCGTCCTCAAAGAGACACTGAAGCTCAAAGCCTGCGAGCCGCTGACGCGAAACATCGGCAAGGTTGATGGGAAAGTCGGCGCGGTGGTGAAGGTCACCGCGAAGGACGGCGATGTTGTCTTTGCGGCCGAGCGGCCATTCGGATCGAAGGAAGTGACTGCCGGCTATGTCATCAAGCCTCGTGAAAAGAAACTGCCCGAACCAAGAGTCGATGCGACGAAGCTCCTTACGCGCTCCTTTGTCACACCGCATGTGAAGTGGGCAACGCCAACTCGCAAGGGCAAGTTGAAGACGCTCTTTCTCCTGAAGTTCAGCATGCAGCGAGAGGTGGTCGAACTCGCCCAGCGGATGGATCTCGATTACACGGTCATCCCCTATCACTACTCGCACATCCGCTCCGCGAGGGGCAACCAGGGGATGATGTTCTATTACCCGGGCTGGGAGCCTGAAAAGGAATTTCACACAGCTCTGGAAAAGCAAGAGTGGGATGCGGTCTGCATCAGCAGCCGATTCTTCAAGCTCGTGCCCGAAGCCACACGCAAGCTCCTCTTCGAGCGCGTGAAAGAAGGTATGGCTTTCATCCACGTCCTGCCCCGCTACGTTCCGAAGGATACACTTGCCATTTACAGCGGCCCCAAACACAGCGAGGGCTCGGCTGCCATCCGGGCCAACGTGCCTTGCGATAAGCTCCCCGAGTTCACCGTCGATCCAACTGCCGAGCGATTTGTGGAGACGCTGGAATACGGCAAAGGCCGCATCGTGCTCATGCGCTACACGACGGTCTTAAAGTTAGATTCGCGGTCCGATGTAACCTGCCTTATTCCGGCCAATCCGTCAGGAGTAATCAACGACTGGCCGGCGCACGAGTACTACTACAGCCTCTTTGCCCGCGCGCTTCATTGGGCCACGCGGAGTCTATCGCCTGCCCCTTTCAGAATTGACGTCGCGGGAGCGGCAGGGGTTCAGGTTGGAAGCAAGGTGGCAATCCGTTTCAGCTCTCGGCCGGGCATAGCAGACCAGGTGCGCTACCACCTGCATACAAAGTCAGGCGAGACTCTGGGGAAAGGCATTCTTCCTCTGAATGACCGGGGGGCCGCCAGTGTTCATTCGCCAGCCCTTTCTCGATCGGGCACGGCCTTCCTCGATGCCTGGTTGTTGAAGGACGAATACGTCGTCGATTGGGGCACGAAGGCGTTTACAGTGAAGTCGCCTGTCACAGAAGTGAAAGTCAACCTGCCGGACGAAGGCTATCCGGCCGGGGCAACCTGGCCGGTAGACGTCCAGGCCAGCGCGAGCGCCAGAACAGCAGTAGCAAGACTCAAGTTTTCCGCGACCGATGCTCACGGGCGGCTCGTCTTCGAAAATGAACAGCCCGTCGAAATTGCTGCCGGTGAGAACCGCTGGAAGGTTTCCCTTCGTATCGAACATCCGCTGACCATCCGGCATTCGATCCGAGCCACGTTATCGACCGAGTTGGGAGAGATCGGAAAAGCTGAGACGGCTCTCTATGCGCAGAAACAGCACACATCACCAAACCTCCATTTTCTGGTCTGGGGTTCCGCGCTGCGCAATCACACGGGGCCGGTGGCGCGACGGCAGTTGAAGAAGCTGAACGTCACCAATTACCAGATGGGCGCGGCCGTCGCCGGTAAGAGGCCCGTCTCGAATGAGTACATGCGCTTGCGCTGCGATGAAATCCTTCGAGATAATTTCGACATATCGCTTCAGAATGTGAACTGGATGGGCGCATGGTGGACAAAGGACAAGCCGAACACCCGAACCAACTGCCTCGATGATCCCGAATACATGAAATCCATCATCGATGGCATTCATCGCGCATTCAAAGGGCTCGAAAAAATGGGCCTTTCCTCCTGCAGCACGGGAGACGAAATCAGCATCGGACGCTACAGCGGCTTCAATGATTTCTGTCAATCTCCGCACAGTGTCGCGGCGTTCCGGGAGTGGCTCTCGGATCGCTACGCGGACATCGCCGCTCTTAATGCCGAATGGGAAACCGACTACAAGAGCTTCGACGAAATCCCCGGCGTGACCTGGGCTGATGTGGAGGACAGGGCGAACAAAGTGCCATGGGCCGAGTTCCGTACTTTCATGGAAACACGGCTCGAAAAGTACTTGCAGACATTTCAAACCGAGTGCAAAAAATTACTGCCGGGAGTTAAGACAGGTTTCGACGGTATCTCGACACTCTGTTCCTACAACGGTTTCGACTGGTGGCGCATCAGCGGCGCCACCGACCTGATGACTCTCTACCGTACCGCGGCGGCCGAGCACTATCTGCCCGACTTTTACCGAGCTCGGGGAGTGTCCGCACATACGTCCATGTGGCAGTCCGCGCCCGGCGGCAAGATGCTCCCTTACCGGGCCTGGGAGATGCTCTTCGAGGGCATGAACAGTGTGGATTACTGGTACGAGCCAACGCTCCTGAATCCCGATCACACGCTCAGCGATCACGGCCAGGGCCTCGGCGAAGCGGTCAAGGAACTGCGAAGCGGCATCGCCACCCTCATACTCAGCGCAGAACGCCAGCTCGATCCCATTGCGATTCTGTATTCACAGCCAAGCGTCCATGCGGCCACTATAGAGGGCTTCCGCAGCAGACCCGCCGCGCATCATCTCAATCAGGCCCACTACGCGTGGACTCATCTCCTGCACGACGCGGGCTTCGACCCTGAATTCATCTCTTACGAGCAACTCGCCAAAGGCTACCTTTCGGACACGAAGCACAAAGCCCTCATCCTTCCGCTCTGTTACGCGCTTTCCGATGCAGAGACTGCAAACATCGGAAAGTTCGTCGAGAAAGGAGGAATACTCCTCGCCGATGCCAGCCCCGGCCTCTACAACGGCTACTGCCGAAAGCTGCCAAAGGGGCAGCTCGACGAACTGTTCGGGGTCAAGCGCACGCCAACGGAAGCGCATCCATTCCCCGGCATCGAAATCGATCTTGGGGAAATCGGCCCGGTCTTGAATTTCCCCTGGTCCCCGGTGGATACAAACATTGAAGTTATGAAAGGTTATATGTCAGCCAAGGCCAGAAGCAGCGCGGTCAGCACCATCACCGAGTTCGGCGGCATGCTCATCAAATCAACACACGAACAGGAGTCCACAATACCGACGCTCATCCGCGGCCGCAGGGGGCAGGGGTTTACCTGCTATCTGAACATGCCTGTCTGGCGTTACAGCGAAATCCGCGGGACCGACCGCGGCCAGCAGTTGGTTCTTTTGACCGGCCTCATGCTGAACTTGTCCCTCGATCCCAACGGGATCAACCATGTACTGCCGGTCATCGTGAACAATGAAAATCTCGCCCGAGAACTTCTGACCACAAAATGGAAATGGGGCGACGCCCTCTACGCGGGACTGCTCCGAGCCACCAGCCCACGAAGCGGAAAACAGGAAGGCGCTCTGCACTGGCCAAAGGAAGGCTATATTTACGATGTCCGTGCAAGACTCCTGCTGGGCAAACAGAAAGACACGAAACTTTCGTTGACCGAAGATCGTCCGCAGCTCCTCGCATGGATGCCTTACGAAGTCAAAGGAATCGCCGCTGCCACCGGCCCGAAGGAAACGAAAGCACTGTCTCCCGCAAAATTCAATTTCACAGTCAGAGCATCGACAGGCCGCCCCACACATCACGTCCTCCGATGCACGGTCATCGATCCCTCGGGCGCGGAACGGGAGCACTACTCACGGAACATCATTGCAAAAGATGGCAGTGGAACGTTCCAGTTGGTCCTGGCCGTCAACGATCCGACCGGAGTCTGGAAGGTAAGAGCCGAGGATGTGGTGAGCGGGAGAAGTGTCGAGATTCGTCTTAGCTCCCACTGAATAGGCCTCCCTGAAACTTCTGTCCCACTCGTACTTCGGAAATCATGATCATGAAAACAGTTCGCCTTTCCCTGTTATTGTTTCATTCGGTCTTGCACGCCGATGTCTCGGTCAGCCAACAGCCCGAAAAGAGACGCGGCAAAGAAACCGGACGGACATTGGTCAAACTTGATTCCGGGACCCGTATCTACGAATTAAGATTCAACGGGAAACAGATCGGGCTCGGCCCCAAAGATGCGAACTGGTATGGCAACGGTTTCCTTCACATCGGCATCGATGGCAAGAAATCAAGCGAGAGCGAAGGTGTATTGTCCGTTGTGAAGCTGGGCCCGAAGGTTGGCCTGGTCAACGTTACCTGGCAGTCACCAGGCGGCCCGGTAACCGCCCTTTTCGAATTAAGGGATCGTGATGACAAGCTGCTGGTCACCCTCAAACTTCCTGACGCAAAGAGTCGCAGCATCCAGCTTCAATGTTACCCGAGCTCATTCGCGGGCGGATATCGGCCCGGCAAAGACACCCGCAAACGGCATACGGTCACTGCCGACCGCGAGGTAGTGCTGGGCAACAGAAACAACGAAGACATCATGCTCACCAGAGAAGAGCCATGGGCGTTATTCGCCGACGATCATTTTGATTTCGCCCTGAAACGCGGCATCGGCCCGTGCGCCGCACTCTACTATCCTCACGAAACGAAGTCGGCAAAAGCCAGGACCTCGAACTACGCCAGCTACCTGATTCTGCAGCCCCTGGAGGACGTAAAAGAAGTCCACCTGGTGCTCTGGGATTTTGAAGGGATCAGCAACGCCAAGGCCATCGAATACATGAAAGCACTGGAGCTGGAGCGGGCAGGAAAATAGAAGAAATCTATGGATTTCTGGAGCCGAATTGCGCGGTTTCCATCATGGCAAGATCAATACTCTGAAATCCCCACGGGAATAGTTCTTCGCGCTCGCCGTAAATGTCCAGTCGCTCGTCTTGCCGGTCGAGTTTCCGATGCCGACATCGTTGTTCTTGCCTGAGCCGAAGCGGTTGAAGCAGATGATGGAATGCTTTTCTTTCCAGTTGTGGATTTGCATGCAGCCGTAACCCGGTGATCTTGTGGCTCCCATGGTGTCCCCGAAATCCAGACGACTGTTGTCGGCGCCCGCCACTTTTGTTGCGTTCGCCCCGCCGTAGTTGCAGTCCCAGAACTCGATGTTGCAGCCTTCGGGGAACTCTCCACTCGTCACGCCGGGCACGTTGGTTTTTACGGACGCACCCTTCACCAGAACCTGAAAACGCGCACCGCTTCCTTTGGTCGGCACTCCGATCCTCTTCACGTCGTCTGAAAACGGATCCATCGAGACGAAGGCGTAGGTCTCGTTGCCATCGAGATCCTGCAGAGCCATGAAGTACGCCACTTTCTTGAACGGGCCCTTGAGCCCGGCAGAAAGGTCTTCTTCATACACAAAGCGGGTGTTGCCGTCAGTCATTTTCGATGCAGTGGGGTCGAATGAGTAGACGAGCTTGTAAGCCTTCGCCTCTTCGGGCAGGTATTTGGCGAAGACATCGAACTTTGGCATCTCGCCGTATCGGAAAGGCGACGCGGACAGGCCGCCGGTGTTGGCGAGGTTTGCTCCCTTGGGGTTAATTGCCCACGCGTAGTGGACCATGACTGCCTGCTCTATTTTTGGGGAACTGACCACGACGGTATCCGGTTTCTCTATCACCGCTTTTGCATGGACGGGCAAGCCTTTCGTTCCGGTCATCGCGAATCCGAACAACTCTCCGCCTCCCTGCACAGACAGTGGTGCTCCGCCGGTGTCAAAAGTCACCCTCGCCTTTCCGCCGGCGAATTCGCAAGATTTGAAGATCGGGCCGCACCAGGCGAAGCCGGTCTTTTCGTAAGTCTTGTGCAGAGCCACTCGAGCCAGCCTGTCGCCGACATCCTGCTTATTCTTTGGGTGAATGTCCTTTTCATCGCCGAGACCGAGAGTGATGGCCATGCCGGTACCCGGTACTTCCTTCGCTGTATTCATGAACGACTCACGAATCTGAGGCCATCCATGGTCTTCGACCGGCTTCGTCCAGGGGGACCGGAAATCCGGCAGTTGAACGAAATAGAACGGAAAGTCGTATCCCCAGAGACCGCGCCACGAGGTGATGAGGCGTTCCAACTGGATTCGATAGTGCTCTCCACGCCCGGCGTTCGATTCGCCCTGATACCAGATAGCCCCGCGGATGGAGAATGGCGCCAAAGGATTAAGCATCGCATTGAAAAGATTGGAAGGATAGTTATGTGATTTGCGCGGCTGGATCGGTACGCGTGGCCGGCGAAGTGCCTTGCCCTTTCTTCCACCTTTGAGCCATGCCTTCCATGCAGTGAGGTCCGCGGCGTATTTCGCCTTTGCCTTCTCGGGCACGAAAGCTTCATCCCTCGCATCCCAGGAGGCCCTGAGGCCCTTGACAACATCGTCATCTTTCTGGCTCTCCCAGGGCGTCCATGTTTCTATGCAGGAACCGCCCCACGAGGTATCAATCAGGCCAATCGGAATCTTGAGATCTTGGTACAGTCTGCGTCCGAAGAAGTATCCCGCCGCTGTGAAATTTCTCACTGTTTCCGGAGAGCATGCTGCCCACGAAACCACCGCGCAGTCGGTCTGAGGCGCGTTTGCCGTCACACGATTGACGCCAAGCAAACGTATCTGCGGATACTTTGCAGCGGCGATCTCTTTGTCCGCGTTGATGACCCCGTTAACGGTCATACCCATATTGGATTGCCCCGAACAGAGCCACACTTCGCCGATGAGCACATCCTTGAGCTCGATCGTGTTCTTGCCTCTGACTGTGACGGAATAGGGCCCGCCCGCGGCTGGTGTCCGCAGAGCCGCTTTCCACTTGCCGGTGTCGTCGGCCGTCGTCGCAGCCTTCTCTCCCCATGTGCCGGAGACAGCCACCCCCTCGCCTTTTTCGGCCCATCCCCAGAGGACTGCCGACGTCTCTTGCTGCAGCACCATGTGGTCGGCAAAGACGGCCGGAAGCTTGACGTCCGCGACGGCCGTCGATGCGGCACTCACCAGAACGAGAATCCATGAACACTTTTTCATATTTGAAATCCTTTGAGTGAAGGCGCCGCTCGAAAGACGCAGGATGTTAGGGACAAGCGCCGGTAGAGCCAATCAGACTGCAGCCGCAGCAGAGCAGCTAACATCGCTTCGTGGGCAGAAGAGGTCCGAGTCGGGACCGTGTCACTCGCCAATCCTCTTTATCTTTGCCGTTTCCAGGCCATAGGTCAGGTCACCGTTTTCATCCACGATCGTGGAAATGTCTGCGCGGTAAATGCCGCTTGAATCTTTGAAAGTCAGGATGCCATTCGAATCCAGCTCGTCTTCCAGGAACGAAAAGGACTCGTTCGAGAACGCGAAGGCCGTGCTGGCTCCGTCTGGGAATCTGTAAACCAGCGACTGCACGTTGCGTTCTACGGCTGGATCCCAGGCGCGGAGATGCACCGCGATCGTCTGTTCCTCGAGCTCACGATTTTTGCCGAGGGAGTAGATGCACCCTCTCCTGCCCTCGAATCGCACGGCGTTCTTTTCAAAAACGGGTTCTGCGGGCTCGAGGGGGTCTAGTGTCCAGCGCGTGATGCGTTCGCCGGTGGGGCCGGTGTGGATCAATACGGTCGAGACATCCGTGAAGATGGCGACGCTTCGGAGGGTCTGATTGCGCCATACGACGAATGATGGCTCATCCGGCAAGTTCTTCCGACTGCTTCCTTCTTCACGCCAGGCGATGTCCGCGGCCATGCATCCTGGGCCGTATTCGTAATTGAGATGGCTGCATGAAAAGCGTGCCGTATCGATGCCCCATGCCTGGGTCGTTGAAGGGGCATCATGGACCGGATGAAGGATGGGCGGCTCCCCTCCCCAGGCCCACGTCTGGATTCCCCTGAGCGGAAGAAAACCGGTAAAGGTGATCCCCGTCTGATACTGCCGGGTTATCAGGGCATATTTGATGGGCGAGCGGCCAAAGTAAACGGTCTCGTAAAGCTGAGTGAACGGTCGTTCCCACTCTTCGATGTCTTCCCTGGAAGGTTTCATTTCGCCTCCCTGGTTCGCCAGAATCTGACCTTCGAGACCTTCGGACTGGTACTGCTGCTCCTCCATCATTCGATCGAGCAGATGGCGATACATGGGCTGCTTTGAAGAGAAATATTCCAGGCCCGAATAGATATCGCTGGGCCGGGTCATCTCACGGACGTGATATTTTCGAGAGCTCGCACCAGGGATCAGGTAAAGGCTTTCCGTGTGCCATTTGCGAAACCAATCCAGGCCCGCACGCAGTCGGGCGTCGAATTCGGTTGTGGCCGCGTACTGCGCGTAGGAGTAACAGAATGCATATGCGAGATAGGAATAATGCGGGCATGGCCCATACTGTTCGACAACCTGGCCATTATCGGCGAGGGCACGGAGCATCCCGGCATCGCCGACTTCTCTTGCCTGGCGGTAGTATTCCTCATCGCCTGTCACCTGTGCGTAGAGCAAATCTGCCACAAAACAGGCCATATCCTGGTTACCGGGCGGGCCGGAGCCCTTGCGCTTTCGAAATGCGTCCGCATCGGCCTGGAAGGCATCGATCACCAGCGAACTTAGTTCTTCGCTGAAATCCTCTTCGACCCAGATGAATGTGGGCACGAGCGAACAGATCGTCCAGGCATGTTCGTGGCTCAACGATTCGGGAGTGCGTGCTTCCTTTATTTTCTTCTGCGACCATTCCCTGAATCCGTTCTGATGAAGCTCGAGAATTTTCGGGTTCTTGTGATGCTTCGACAAAGGGCAGAAATAAGCAAAGGCCATCGAGTGATTGATGTCGGATGGATTCTCCGCATCCTTCAGTGAATTCAAAGCCCCATCCAGGCGGGAATCGATGAGCGACTGCAGCCATCGTGTACGTTCGTTGTCGTTGATTGCAGGTTTTAGTATCCCGCGAAGCGTTTCGATGTTCATTCGCTTATCGTAGTCAAGGCGGTAAGCGAGGAAAAGCTCTATGCAGTGGAAAATCCTGAACCCTCTGACTTCCACCGGTTTTCTACTTCCTGATGGCTGCGGGCAGGGCCGGGACATCCTGATCGACCTGAGTTACGCGGGGCCGTCACTGCAGGAGAGATTGGAGGGTTTTGGAAGTGGTATCGAAAGAGTGGATTCCCTGTTCATCACGCATCTGCATGCGGATCATTTTCTGCCTGCTGAGGCGCTTGAGCTGGCCAAGGCTGGCTGCCGCATTCTGATCGAGCGCGAGGCCTGGACTCTCATGCAGCAATTGCGCGGAGAAGGGGAGAAGGGCGCACTGCTGCTGGCCTCTTGCGATGAGATTGAAAGTCTCGGTGTTCTAAATTTTCTTGAACCGTCAGGTGAGATGTCTGTAGGTGAACGGCACATCGCGTGGGCAACCTACCGTCACGGCAACGGGGACATCCATTGCGATAACCTGGCCTTTCTGGTGGACGCTCACCTGTTTACCGGCGATACGAGCATCACTTCCTTCTTTGACGAATCAAGACCGGATGACACGGATCTGGTCGCACGTAACGCCGGCGACACGCGTGTTTTATTCGTCAATATCGCCCACCTGAGCCGAAAGGACATCCAATCCCGCACGGATCTCAACGAGCGGCGCATTCGAAACTACCTGACCAATCATGGAATCCTGGAAGACTTGGTGGCCGCCATCGAGAGCGGCAGCTATTCGGACTTCTTTGCGGGCCTGGACGCCATCGTTCCCTGTCACATCCGAAAAGCGCCTCTTGAAGAAACGGCAACAATCATGCGGGAGCAGTTGCTGACTTCTGCTCTGAAGACGGGATACCGATACGAAGTCCTCTTTCCGGACCAGACTGATACGTCCCTGCAGCTTTGAGACTTACGACGTCTCGGCAGAAAAACGCGGCAAAACGCTAAAGTTTTCGGAACTGTTCCGATAATTCTCTGGGCATTATTTTGGCCAGAGCCCTACGGGAGCGCGAAAGGAGTGAACCAGTCTTCTTTCTGCCAGGCATTGCAGCGGGACAATATATCCTGGGCCGAGCCTGCGCGTTCTCTCATTCGCCAACATTTATGACGTAACAGAATCAGCAGTTAAGGTCCCCAACTGCCAATATTTCGGCTCAATCTCAAACCCTCCGAGGTCGAGCCCGGCAGGCGGAATTCGTACATTCTTGTCTGGAGGGGATGAGGAGTTTCATCATGTCCTGGTTTCATTTTCCGTCGCCATCTGTCGACAACATCAAAATCAAGAACGTGTGGGCCACCAATGTCGTGAATAACGACGTAACTCAGGCCAGCCAGCAAAAAGGCAAAGATAGCGGCTGGTGGTGGGGAGGCGGTGGTGTCAGTAACACCGTCAGTCAGACTGCTACCAATGTGCAGCAGCACAATGACGCGTTCAACAACGTCAACGTCGGTACCAGCGCCAAAAAGAGCAATGTCACTATCAAGAATGTCGGTGCCAGCAACATTGTGAACAACACACTGGTGCAGGCTAACGACCAGAAAGGCACCACCTGGGGTGGCTGGGGGAGCGTCACGAATGGCGCCTGGCAGTCCTCCACCAACAACCAGAACTACAATGATGCCTTCAACAACATCAACGTCTGGGCCTGAGCCCCAGCTCTGATGACAATCTGCCTGGGCCGGATCGGTGGCAACGCCGGTCCGGCTTTTGGCATTTCTGGCCTTGACGCTCCGCGACAAGGCTTCATTTCAAATCTGTTACTCGGCCGCCCCAGCACTCTCCCAGGAAATGCGACCGGGTCTGAAGCGATCAGATCAGGGCCGCCAGCCCCTGACCAGATCCAGTCCTGGCTGACATCTCATGTCTTCTGAGGGGGAACTTCTCATGGCTTTCATCGGAAACATCAGCATCGGAACGGGATTCTTCCCGAAAGGATTCTTTACTACCATCTTCGCACCTCTGGCCGATAACCGGAGGTACCGCATCAAACACCGCGAACATTACGCAGGATGCGGACGCAGGGGATGACGGAACAGGAAGTAACACCGTCGATCTCGATCAGAACGCAACGACCGGTGCGGGAGGCACCGCGACCAATGTGGCCAATATCGACCAGGATGCCGACGGAGGCACTGCCAGCAATACGGTTGACCTGGATCAGGATGCTACTGCCGGCGGAACGGGGGCCGGCAGTACTGGAACCGCAGCAAGGCCCGTGCTTTTTCTGAGACCTTTCAGCGGAACCTTCGTGAACCTCAGAAACCTGGGCGCAGGGATCTTCACGAGCAACGCACAACTTCAGAACCTCTTTCAATTCGGCATCGCGGGCTCCGGAGGCAATGTCTCAAACACGGCCACACAGAACGCAGACGCCGACATCTCGGCCGACGTGGACCTAACGGTGAACATCACAATCTGAGAACCCGCAGTCTGAGAACCAGGAGAGGGCAGGCAGTCGAGAGACTGCCTGCCCTCTGTTTTTCCGGGTCTGATATGGAGTATTGGAACGCCGGAATAAATGGGCAATCTTCAAAATCGGGTCACCCACACCCATGGGGCATCGAAAAACGTGCTGCAGTCTGTAGCTGAAAGAGCTGGAGCACGCCGGTTGTTGCAGAAGTGCCATTTCCTCTGGTATCAAATCAGGAGGTGACTTGCCCTCATCGATCATGTGGTAAGCCCATCGGCGCTTTTCTGTGACACGAAACTGTAAGATGCAATGCCTTGCCCCAGTTCGCAGGCGCCGTCGATGAGAGCTACTGTTCCGGGTAGCACCGATAGCCGTCCAGCCATGCTTCTATCTCTCCCTCCGACGCAGACCTGCGAATCCCATTGAGTGTTCTTCCCTTGGCTACAAGTCCGCGACCGCCGTTGGCCGGCTTTGGGATCTGCTTGGCGCGACACTTGGCCGGATGGGCGGCAGGTGAGCTCTCGATCAGGAAGGCGTCGTGTGACTCAAGGGAGTCGGGGGCGAGCTGAACGAATCGGAAATGGCGGCCATCTGCGAACCGCAATGAAGCCCCTGTCGCCAGGTCGACACTTTCGCTCTCGACCGCCAGAGGTTTAACTTCTTCGATACGGCAGTCACGGCTTTCAGGGATCGGTACGAAGACGTGCAAGAGCGCGATCGGCTCGTTGACCCGCGTGTGCGTTGCCAGGACCGGCAGGGGCTCGAGGCTGACCCGTTCGTCCAGAGTTTCCGCCCCGACTGGGGCCGCGGGATCGTCTCCCGATAGGATGATCGAGGATTTGCACGAACCTGGGCAAACCGTCCAGGCGGCGATCGTGGAGGGGGGCTCGTCTGCCGGAACGCCACTTGTGCGCGAGGGTCTGGTGTTGATCGTACGGAAACAATTCTCCTCCCTCTCAACCTTCTCGCCGGAGAGGTGGAAGACGGCCGCTGCTTCATGCTCGTCGCCGTCGATGGGCCATAAGAAGTCGGACACAAAGAAGATGTCCGGTTTCGCAAAGAAGATGGCCCGCTTCCAACGCATATGGCGAACGGGCCTGGGCCAGTCCTCGTCCGGCTGTTTGGGATTCGTCCAGCCGCCGTCGTACACGCCGGAGGCATAATCGAAGTCGGGCGTCGTCTGCCACCGGTTGGATTCGTACGGCTCATTAAGCAACTGCAGGTGCATCGTCTCTGGCCCGTGACGCCGCGAAGGCGGCTTACCGTCGATGAGCACTGTGTTGTGCTCGGAGCCGCACCACCCGCCGTAGTACCCGCTTTCTCGGCCGTGCATTCTGCCGTGGCTGTAGAGCACGAAGGCCAGCATGTCATCGTGCCCGTGCCACTCGCCCATGCTACCGGAATCGAAAAGGCAGTACGTATCGTCTCGCTCCCAGCCGGTCCTCATGCAGAAGTAGCCCATGTAGGGATAGGCCGCGCTTGTCCATCCCGGGGGATGGCCCTCCTGCCCGCCAGTGGAGACCCAGGCAATGTGAGGATCTTCCGGGAAACGATCTTGTGCCCCGAGCAGCTCGCCAATGCGTTCCATCGTCGTCGCTCCGACGTTGCCAGAGGTCACGTCGCCCAGAGGCGGAACCACGAAGTTGGGCATGGCGGTCAGGCCGTAGAACCGAATGGCCCGGCGGAGCTTCCAGAGGGTGTCCGGCGAAAGCGGCAGCCCTGCAGAGATGCTGCGCTCCCAGTTCTCACCAAAGGTGTCGACAGTCTCCAGGTTCGTCCCGACCCAGTCGCAGAACATCAGAAAGTGGTTGGCGACTTTGACTGTGAAGCCGTTGTAGCCAGATGAGTGCTCGACCTGCCCTCCGTCGGGATAGAAAATCGCGTCGAACTCGCTGGTAGAACGGATCATGGCCTCTCTCCGCCACCAGTAGCTGTCGGTCAGTTCCGGCAGAAACACTCCGGCCTGTGCCAGGAGCAGGCAGTTGACGAATACGCAGTTCCGTCCCGTCGGATGAAGCATGATGGACCGGACAAGCGCGATGACCAGCACGATCGCTTTGCGGAGGGTCTCGCCATCAAGGTGGTCATTCCGGAGCAGTAACTGCAACTGGCTCAGGAAGCCATAGTGCTCCTTCACCCAGCCACAACAGTGCAACGGATTCCAGAAAGTGCCGAGGTCGACCGGCGCTCGGCGCGCATCGCCGTAGCTGGGCGGGAGACAGCGGTCATGTATCCAGTGGATGACGCCTTTCAACACTGCCCCATCTTCCACCTTACCGTGGGTGTGGTAACGCAAGACCAGGGCCGCGATGTCGCTTCGAGCCACCACCAGCTCGCGACGTTCTGAATCGCCGCGGTCGAGCCATCGTTCGGGGAGAGAGGCCGCGAGTCTCTCTTCATCCTCAGATGATTCGCGGGGCGGCCTATCGGTGTTGGTCCACAGCGGATTCCTTCGCTGCTTGAAGTGGCGGACCAGGGCCTCCAGGGCCTCGTCATAATGGCCTTCCTCTGCCAGTTTGAAGGTCTCGCGCAGATCCGGATTGTGCCAGTTGAGTCCCTCGTAGGCGAAGAACTGCTCAGTGGTGATGTAAAGGCTGTTCATATTTTCCCGTCCTCCTTCTTGCGATAGCTGGCCGGAGTCTGCCGAGGCTATCGCATACATTCATGGTAAACAAGAACCGGGGGCAGGTGTCGCGCGAAATGAACACTAAGACAGCATCAGGTGGGAGTATTGAGTAGTAGGTCAAGACGGGAGAGCTTTTATGGACTCAAGAAATGGGAGTCCTCTTTTTCAGGGGCGAAGCCCCGGTCGTTTGCCTAGCCCAGCCCAACGGACTGGGTTTAGAGAAGGATTGCCATTCAGGGGCAACGCCCCGGCCATTTGCAGCTGGTCAGTCGTACAGATTGTCGGGGCGTTGCCCCTTTGGTTGTCCTTCATATTCCCAGCCCGCCGGGCTGGGCTATGCAAACCGGCGGGGCTTTGCCCCTGAAATCCGTAAAACACCCCCGCCTTGACCTAGCAGCCGTATTTCATATTTCGTTATGCCATCCTTCGTTCCTTCTTCCTTGTACGTCGCTCACTTCTTGAGAGTCTGCTTCTGTTATCGGCACAGGCCGGCACTACGGCGAAGAAGGCATCGCTTCGATTGGGATCAGCATGAATGCGTCCAACGCCATTCCGCCCTCCAGGTTGGACATGCGTATCACGTGCGGTCCAGCCGTCAGCTCGGCCCGAAGGGGTCGGCCGTCGTTGCCCTTCAGCGCTTGCCAGGCCCAGTTATCTGCGGTGGATGAGAACCCTCCGGTCTTGGGGAAGACGAGCCGTTTCCACTCCTCACCTGGGAACTTCCCATCGAGCTGACAGTCACGGACGGCACGGGGCGATCCGGACGCGTATTTCAGAACGATGCCATAGGGGCCTGCCTTGGGAATCGTAAATCTCCATTCCAGCCAATGCCCGATGTCTTTGTGCCAATAGGTCAGCACGCTTCCGGACGCATTCACCCGCTTGGCGAACAGTTTTGAGACGCCTCCCCCTTCACCCGACTTCGACTCGGCCTCCACCCATACGGCGCCTTT
>Ga0207984_1000399_pt1 | contig 26699 bp, 21 predicted proteins | sample ETNtaG_30_FD_185760 | JGI IMG/M metagenome (GOLD analysis project Ga0207984, IMG submission 185760) | Marine microbial and viral communities from oxygen minimum zone, Eastern Pacific Ocean - ETNP201306PF43B (SPAdes) (version 2) | ecosystem: Environmental > Aquatic > Marine > Oceanic ...
GAGGAATATCGGTTTTGGATTAGTTAGTGTGTTTGTATTCTGAAGGGTAAGATAGCTTTTTTGTGAAATTTCTAGGATAGCGGCACGATTAAATGGGAATATGGTTAAGACAGTAGCTAGGACAAATATTGGTTTGGATCGTCTTGGCATTGTTCTGGAGTTTCAAGCAATCATCAAATCACAAGTAGAGAAGGTAATAGCGATCCAGTGGGGATCACTATTACTGAAATCGAACCGTTTTTTTATCTAAACTGATATTCTTTAATATAGGTTTGAGCTATCAATTGATAGTTACGATTTAATGGAATAGTATAGGAGATTTGAATGAATAAACCGAATTTTATTATGTTTCTAACCGATGATCAGGGATATGGAGATTTATCCTGTATGGGAGCGACCGACTTCAAAACCCCACATCTCGATCGTATGGCTGCCAATGGTGTTCGATTCACCAACTGGTATTCAAATTCTCCCGTGTGTTCACCTTCACGGGCAGCCTTGCTAACAGGGCGCTATCCCGGCAATGCTGGCGTGCGCTCAATTTTGTCAGGCCATCGAACCGCTACAGGCTTGCCGACTGAAGTACCAACTCTGGCAGATGCGCTTAAAGAACTTGGTTATTATACTGCTATGTCCGGTAAATGGCATTTAGGGTTGGCAGAAGGCTCTCGTCCGCACGATCATGGTTTTGATGATTGGTTCGGATTCATGGCGGGTTGTATTGATTATTATTCGCACATTTTCTATTGGCAGATGAACCGAGATGGTCGTGCTCAATTCCATGATTTGTGGGAAAACGGGGCTGAGTTACATCGTGATGGTGAGTATTTTACGGAATTAATCACCGAATATGCAGTGAAATATATTCGACGATCTGTACAATTGGGGAAACCTTTCTTTCTTTATGTCCCTTATAATGCACCTCATTATCCTATGCATGCTCCGGAGAAATATGTGAACCGATTTCCTGATTTATCTTGGGATCGACAGATCATGGCGGCCATGATTTCTGCCATAGATGACAGCGTAGGTGAAATCCTTAGCGAGTTGGAGCGACAAGGCCTTTTGGAGAATACTTTTACTTATTTTCAGAGTGATAATGGCCCATCGCGCGAGACGCGAAACTGGATGGACGGCAACCGTGACCCGTATTATGGCGGTTCAGCTGGCAAACTCAAAGGTCACAAAGGGAGCCTTTATGAAGGAGGTATTCGTTCACCCGGTATTATGAGCTGGCCGGACAAAATTCCAGCTAGGCAGGTGATTAGCCAACATGGTATTGCGATGGATGTTTTTCCTACTTTTGTAACAGCAGCTGGAGGGGACCCGTCACAGTTCGAGCTGGATGGCAAAGATGTTACAGGTATGATTACTGAAGGCTCAGATTCTCCGCACGACGAAATTTTCTGGGAGATGAACAAGCAGACTGCTGTCCGAAGAGGGAATTGGAAATTGGTAATGAATGGGCAACTGGTTGAGGGTGCACCAGTGGAAGATGATATTCACCTAGCAGATCTGGCGTTAGACATGGGAGAGAGACGAAATCTCAAGGATGAATATCCCGAGTTGACGACAGATCTTGTCAGCACAGCTGAATCTTGGCGACAAGATATCGAGGATCGGTGGTCAAATGAATGGATACCCAAAGCAAATGGAACCACCGGTCATACAAAAGGTTCATAACTATGTTGTGGTTTGTCCTATTTTACATACATATTATGGTAGTGAGTTACTCTACACTTTTGATTGTCCATGTTGTCAGGTTTTAAACAGGCTGGGAGGTAACTAGGTGAAAAAATTAGTTTTGGTTGGTGATTCAATTCGAATGGGATATCAAGCGTGTGTCAGGAAAGAATTGTCTGGATTGTCAGATGTTTGGGTCCCAGAGCAAAACGGTGGTAATAGTACTAACGTCCAGAAACATCTTGATGAGTGGATAATTTCTCAGATGGCGGATGTAGTTCATATTAACTGTGGACTACATGATTTAAAAAGGGATTTTGGCGCTGATGAGACGGTTATCCCATTACCTCAATATCGAGCAAATTTGCGAGACTTTCTTGGGCGCATCTTGCAGGAAACGCAAAGTACTGTTGTTTGGGCGACAACAACTCCAGTAAATGAAATATGGCATCGTCAGCGGAAAGGTTTTGATCGATTGGAGTCTGATGTTGTCGCTTATAATGATGTCTCGGTTAAAGTGGCTCAGGAGTTTGGTATTTTAATTAATGATCTTTTCCAAGTGATTGTTGATGTTGGTCGGGATAATTATCTGTCTCCGGATGGGGTGCATTTTACTGCTGATGGTTGTGACCTTCTAGGGAAATCAGTTGTTGATTATGTTAAACCGTTGCTTTGTCAGTAAGCTGGGGAGTAGATATTGTTGATTCTCCAAGTTTAAGTGTTGTTAGTCTGGTAAATGGTATATGAATTTTTTGGCACATATATTTCTTTCAGGAAATGATGAAGAAGTCATGATTGGCAATTTTATTGCCGATGCAGTTAAAGGAAAAAATTACTTAGGTTATTCCGATGGTATTATCAAAGGAGTTCTTCTTCATCGTCGTATCGATGCTTTTACCGATAGCCATGTCGTTGTTGGACAGAGTAAGCAGCGGTTAAGACCTAAATATAGAAAGTATGCGGGGGTAATCGTAGACATGTATTACGATCACTTTTTATCGAAGTATTGGGAGAATTATTCGGAGGTCTCTTTGTCACAATTTGTGGATCATGCCTATGAGGTATTTCAAAGTCGGATTGACTGTTTGCCATCTAGGATACAATTGATGCTTCCTCATATGATAGAATTTGATTGGTTAACAAACTACGCTCATCTAGAGGGAATTATGGGAGCTCTCAGTGGCCTTTCGCGAAGAGCCAGATACGAATCTGGGATGGAATATGCCGTCAGCGATCTGAAACAGGATTATGATGCATACAGGTGTGAATTTGAGTTATTCTTTCCCGAACTGATGGATTTTTCTCGCAAAGAATTGGATCAAAGGTAAAGGAGGACACTTTACTCTTTGTACCTTATGATGACGTCGTCGCTTGTTACACCGATGAATTTATTACCGTTGCTACCCAATTGGCAGGCGGCGACCTCGCAACCCACAGTAAACTAGAAGGTATACTTTCTCAATGTTTTTCCCGTGCGATAGAATGGAGTTGGTTGAGTCCACATGTTGGTTGAGTCCACATATTGATTACTTGATAAAGACAGATGGTTATAAAACATTTCCCCGTACCTTCCGGATTGCAGCCATGACCTATCTCAATGATGTAGAAGAACATGGAAGTGGCAACAGAGACAGCAATCGAGTGTCTGAGGACATGAATTCAATCGAAGGTCTTGATTTTAGTGTGCCCTGAGAAAATGCACGTCGATCAGCTGGACATCGACGTGCCCATGGTGCGGCGGCTACTCGCCGGGCAGTTTCCGCACTGGGCTGATCTGTCCCTCACACGTGTCAAGTCTGCCGGAACCGAGAACGCGATCTATCGGCTCGGAGACGACTTGGCGATTCGATTGCCGTATAGGTCCGTGAATAGTACTCAAGTGGATAAGGAGCACCGCTGGCTACCGCTTCTCTCTCCACACCTGCCACTTTCTATCCCTGTTCCAGTTGCGAAGGGCGAACCCGCCGAAGGTTACCCGAGTCAGTGGTCTGTCTACCGCTGGCTACTTGGTGAGAATGCGACGTTGGACCGCCTTGCTGATCCGTCTCAGGCAGCGAAGGACCTTGCAAAGTTCATCCACACTTTGCAGCAGATCGATTCTACGGGTGGCCCCGCTCCTGGAGACCACAATTTCTTTCGTGGCATTCCACTGGCAGATCGGGACGGCTACACGCGTGCGGCGATCGCTGAATCCGCTAGCTTGGTCGATTCCGACGCTGTGACCGCCGCATGGGAACGCGACCTCCAGGTGCCCGTGTGGGGAGAGCCTCCAGTCTGGATCCACGGTGACCTCATGCCCGGTAACCTGCTGGTGCTGAGTGGCCAACTCAGCGGGGTTATAGACTGGGGAGGCTTGGCTGTTGGAGATCCGGCTACCGAGTTGCTCCCAGCCTGGAACTTGTTTCAGCGTGAGAGTCGCGGCGCGTTCCGCGCCGCGATCGGCGTCGACGACGCAACCTGGGCGCGAGGGCGTGGCCTGGCTCTCTCAGTTGCACTGGTCGCTCTTCCCTATTATCTGGAGACCAATTCCGCCATAGTCCGCTGGGCCCGGTACATGATCGACGAAGTTCTAGAAGATCACGAACGTGGCTAGTCCACCGTGCACGGTATTATGCGATTAATTATTTAATCAATCTACCATGGCCTTTTCCATTGTTGGCTTTATAGCTATGTGCTCCTTAGTATATCCTGCGGAATTTCGTTCCTGAGGTGCCAACACTCCCTATTTTCCGCTGAATTACTTCTCAATGGGTTGGTTGTTGCCTGCCATTCGAACCAAGGTTCACAGTCTCTGGTTTACAATTCTTGGTGGGTGCGTTGAGCTAACTGGATATCTTTACGTGAATAGGAAATCAATACTTCTTCCTTACATCGTCGTCTTAAGAGACATTGTGTAGAGTTACAGGAGAACTTGAAGCTGCTTTAAGCTCACCAGATAGAAATACTGATTTCGTTACAAAAAACTCATTTCTACTGTTTTGGTTAGCCGTGATATTCTGCTTTTTACCCCGAACTCGATTTATTTAAACAAGTATAAAGGTCAGTTTCTCTGTAAGTATTTGGGCTGATTGTGGTAAGCTCATGCATATAGTGTTATATGACAAGTGTTGTTGGAATGCTTCACTATATTGCTCTCAATCTTCCGTTTTTGTGGTACCAGTTATTATGGAAAGCAGTTAGGCAATCTCTATAAAGAATCACTAGGTTTTTCAAATGTTGGATGGCTTTTTTATTAATCCGATTTTGGCACTTCGTTGGGACGATTTTACCGTTCACGTTAAGCGAATGGCAAAATTAGGAGCTAGAAAAATTATTGTTCAATGGACTAGTGGGCATGGATGGAGTTTCTATCCCTCAAAGGCGTACAATCGGATTCGGATTTTATCTGATGATAGCGATTGGATCAGATGGTTGCTTGAGACTGCTCTTGATTACCAGATTGATGTTTGGTTAGGTTTGGATGCTTGTTACACAACCACCGAATGGCATTACGATAAGTCATTACAGGCACTCAGTCAACGTTTTCAAACTACAGCGAGCGAATTGGCCGATTTGTACCGGAATACTGGTTCATTAGTGGGCTTTTATCTCCCAATTGACCTTGATCAACTTCTGAAAAAAATGGGAAGTAATTTCTTACTCCAAGTGGTTTCATGCTGTCATGACCTTGGTTATTCAGTCGCTTGTTCGGCATCTGTACCTCGTCCTAAACTAACAGGGCGGCATTATGAAGTCAATCAACAGGACCAGGAATGGAACGGTCGTGTCAAGCGGTTACGTCGAGTTTGGCGTAAATCTTGGCAGCAAGCGATCGACCAAAGTAAACTGGACGTACTAGTGATTCGCGATTGGTGGAAGGAGGGACAGGAGTCTAATTTAGAAGAAGATGTGGATTATTTTCGGAATGTTAGAAAATGGGTTAGTTTGCCTCTTTATCGTTACCAACTAGATAGCTCGCTTGGCTTACCTATCGTAGTGAAACTGAGCAGTGATGAAGATTTGGTTCGTACTTCAGCTGAAGCTCAAATTGGGTTTTCTTATCATGACCTCCCTTCCTTGTTGGTAAATGAAGTGGTATTATCTCGTCCTGTTTGTCAAGATGGTGGCCCACGGTTGGGGAAGGATATGCTTCGGAAAAAGGCAGATCGAATTGAAGCGTTTCTTCGTCAGCGATGTTTGGTTGAGGGGCAAGTAGTTTCGGTTTTAGATACCCGTTTCTCCTCAATTGCACAACAGAATCAGTGGCAGGAAGACGCTGATTGGATGACAGGTCTTTACGTTGGGGCGGAAAGTTTTCGCTATGCTACAACGGGCGAAACTATCGCTGCGGATCAAGCTAGGGAGTCTTGGCAAGCACTACATAAACTTTCAAATATTAGTGGAATGTCAGGAATCGTGGCTCGATATTTCCTGCAACATGTTGATGGCCCACTTGGGGCTGGTCGGAAACGGTGGCATCAGAACAATGATGGCGTTTATTGGATTGGTGATATTAGTCGAGATCAACTCAGTGGTCATATGTTTGGTTTGGCTGCTTATTTTGACCATGTTGCTACGGAGAAGGAGAAACAGATTATTCAGGCGGACGTTGAAGCCATCACCGATCTGATTATTGATAATCAGATGATGGCGATTGATCCAGATGGCGAACCTTGTACCCACGCCAATTTTTGGGTGTCTCCTTTGTTTGCGTTATCATTTTTGAAGTCTGCTTATCATATTACCCAAAAGGAGCTTTACCAAAAGAAATATCTTGATTTGATAGACCCACACTATTTTTTAGGTTATGCTTTGAAGGATGCTAGGATTTCAGCCAATCCGTTCTTTCAGCACTACCATCAGGATTCCCCGCTTTACCATCTTTTACAGTACGAGCATGAACCCCACCTTCGACAACAGGTTTTACGTATTTGTGATTATCTTTATGCCGATACACATCAGCATGGCAATGCCTATTTGATGATCACTCATGCGATTTCGCATCCAGAGAATGAATCAGGGCAGAAAGCCGTCTCGGAATTATACAAATTTGATGTTGGAAACTTAAATGTGTCCTGTTGGAATGAGCGAGCTAGAGATCTATTGAAAGATGTAGATTTACCACGTTCGGTAAAGATTTCTTTAGCTTATATCTTGGGTGAGAGGGATCGTCTTCCAAATGGGTGTGGCAATTATTTACCGATTGAGTGGAGGCCACCAAAGGAGTTTGGCTGGAACTACTATGCGGGTGAAGAGGCTCGACGGGCATCGGGACATGCAGGACACCATGGTATTCATATTCAGTATAGCGGTGTTGATTATTTGCTGGCTTATTGGATGGCACGTTATCATGGTTTGGTCTGTTGATTTTTAGTTTTATATCTGCAATGTCATTAGACCTTGCGTTGAGGATTTTCTCTTCAATTTTCTCCTAGGCAGTTAAGATCTTTATATATACCTAACTTCTTCCTTATTATCATTATCGCAACTAGTCCTTTTAAATGTGCTAAACTAGCCTAGGTTTTTTTTATTTAATTTTGATAGAATGACTTTAAATTCGTCCCTCACTGATGTTGGTATTGATTGACTGAAGTGTAGGATTAATCTCTCAGGTTTTGTGCTTTTTTAGCTAATCTTAAATTTCCAAATAGGAGGTCGCTGATGGGTTGGGGAGCGATGAGCAATGAAGAAAACTATTGCTTTGATGTCGCGGGTTATGTGCATGTTCGTGGGGTTTTGACTGGAGATGAGGTCGATGCACTATGTCAAGCGCTAGATGAAAGTGGAAGGACCGAAGAAATGTTGGGTTGGCCGGCTCCCTTGCAGACTCCGTTTCGGGATCTTTTAGTGCATCCCAGATTAGTATGGTATCTCAATCAGATTATCGGATATGGCTTTCGGTTAGATCAAGAACCAAAATTGTTATGTGATTCTACTTGCGATGTGACAGCACCGCTTGTTGGTGGGGGTGAGCCAAGAGATCCAGCTAGAGCCTACTATTTTCAAAATGGACGTAGATATTGTCAAGCGGTTCAAGCGATCTGGGCACTTGCTGATGTGAAAGAAGATGATGGCGGATTCGTAATGGTACCGGGTACTCATAAATCCAATGTGGAAACTCCTGAGGATGTTGCTATAGGTAGAGATGAGATGGGCTTGGTGTTTCAGCCGTCGTTGGAGACAGGAGACCTGTTGTTGGTAGCAGGTGCAATCCTGCAGGGGATGCGGCCATGGAATGGGACAGATCCTCAACGACTGTTGAGTTATTCTTATGCTGGCAGGGCTGCTCTTCAGTCTGCTGGTACGGGACCTAAGACCAAGGGGAATTCTTCTCCTAAATGGCATCGGGACATCTCTGCCGAACAAAGTGCATCGCTTTACCGTCCGGATTATCAAGATTCAGTACCTCCTCCAGTGGTTGTGACGGATGGTGAGATGGTAGAACTCGATGAATCACGTGAAGTGTTTCACCCATCAATTTACAAGTTGGATGTGGATTCTGGAATTGATCATAAGGAATTCTATTTTTGGGAATTGACTGGATATTTAGTGTTACGTGGGGTAATGGACGAGGCGTGGTTAGAAGAGGCGAATAATGCTATAGACCAGTTTCAAGACCGAATTGTGGTAGGCGAAGAGTTATCACGAGGGTCAAAAAGCTTGGCAGGAACAGGACGCCCGACGCTAGGCGGTTTGCTGGAATTGCCTCAGCCATATTGTAACCCGTTTCGAAAGATGGTGTCTTACCCACCTGTGCAACACCGATTGAATTGGATGGGAGGTAGTGGCGCTCGAATGAGCGGCCCTACGGTGTTCTGTGCAGTGCAAGGAACCTCCGGACATTCCCTTCACGATGGTGGAGAACCTATGTATCCACCGATGGGATACCAATTTCAGAGTGGTAGAAGCTACGCGGAGGCAGTGACGATTACTTGGCAGTTGAGAGATGTCCTCCCGGGTCTAGGAGGATTTGCCTGTGTGCCTGGTTCACATAAAGCGAAATATTCGTCCCCTCCGGGAGTGCGATCCTGTGATGACCATATGGGATTGGTAAAGCAATTGGTTATGAAAGCAGGTGATGTCCTGTTCTTTGCTGATGGGGCACTTACTCATGGAACCACCGCTTGGAAAAACCCTATTCCTAGAAGAGGGATTTTGATTAAGTATTCTTCACGTAGTTTTCACCGTAGCGGTGGCGAGATGGTGCATCCTTGGAACCGGTGGAGTCATCATTTAATAGAAGGAATGACAGACGCACAGTTGGCCGTTATGCGTGGAACTGATCGGGATGCTAGACAACATAACGTGCCTCGACTGGAAGTGGAAGATGGTGTTGTTGAAGTTTCCTATGAGCGAGGATCGGCACTTTACAGTGGTGATGCACCGAAGGGACCGGTGACTGATAAGATGCCCCGTTCGTGATTTTTTCGCTACTGGATGAATTTTTATCCATGGTAGCATTCTGCTTTCGGCCTTTGGTTCACGGAATTAGAAACCACTAGGCTTAAGGTGTTTGTTAATCTGGTTTTCTGACACGCATATGCAAAAAATAGGCAACGACCTGAGCATCCTGTATTTCGGGACATGCACGAACTGTTTTATCATCTGGACGTGGCTCGTTGACGTATTCTAAAGAGAACCCTGTTTTAATTAATAGGTTTAACCATTGGCTAATTGTTAGTGTGAATTGAGGAATCTTAAACTTCGGTAATCCTGCTTTCATTTCGGGCGGTGCAGTTCCAAAAATCCATTCTTTAATCTTGCCCTTTGGATTTTTAAAGTAATCACCAACTTCAATCGCATAGGTTTGCCCATCCAGATCACGGAGGTTTTGCCGATGTGGTGTGTTAAAACAAGGATGTGTAATGGAAAACTGCAGGAATCCGGCGGGTCTAAGCAGACGGTGAATTTCATTTAGAACGCAATCTATTTCAGGAATATCCATCAAACTCATAAAAGCGGTGGCAAAGTCAAACGAACAATCGGTAAATGGTAACTCGACTGCACTGGCAACTTGATAATCAATTCCCAGTTTTTCTTGGTGTTCAAGTTGCTTAGCGTACTCAATGAATATCTCTGAAATGTCGACGGCTTTCATTCGTGCACCGCGCTTTGCTAGCAGTCGTGTATTATGACCTTCGCCACAACCGATATCCAAACCTTGGAGTGATTTAACCTCTGGTAACTTATCGAAAAAAGCCGGTGTGTTGAGGTAATCTCTATAGATATCGAAACCGGAGCGGGCTAATCTTGTCCATGCGCTGGCATTTGCGTCCCAATAGTGTCCAACTTCCTTGTGGTCCATCAACATATTTTTCTTTGATCAGTTTAGTTATTATTAGTTAACTAAAGTTTAAGCTATAGAATTAATTTGGTAGATATTCCGTAAAATCGATTGTTTCCTCTTGGCTATTATGGTAGGTAATCGGTTTAGGATTTAACCAATTGACAAGATGATCCTTGAAAGAATAGGCAAATAGGTGATTCCCGGTTGGATTATAGTGGCCGATAAAGTAGCGACTAAAATAATCGTCTACTGATAGACGAAAACTTCTGTAATCTTCTGCATGGACGAGGTTCATATCGAAATGTTGAATGTTTTCACCTATAAAAAAATCGACAATTTCTTGATCATATCGTTCATGACCTTCGATTAATTGTCGAGCTACTCTTGGACATAGTGTAATGACCATCATTTTCTTTTGGTGATTTTGACAATAGTCTAAGGCTTCTTTTACAATGTATTTAGTAGCGGAGAAGCCATAAGCGTCCCGTAGCCTGCCGATTGATGCTTTCAGCCTCTCCCTATTGCTTCTATCAATGGTAGATACTCCCAATACTTCAGCTAAAATGTTAAGTTTTTTGGAATCGAGTGTGTCGAAATCGACGTAGTCAAAGAGACTCAGTTGTAACATCAAATCGTCTTTTGTTGCCTCTAGCATAAAGTTTGAATCGGTCATCTGATAAAGGTCTTCTGGTGTTGAAATCAGCGACTTTTTTTTAACAAAATTTCCAGTATTAAGATCTATTTCAAGGTTAGCCCAGAAATTCCCATGAAACATCCGACCGCCGGCGTGGTCCCACCAGCGATGGATTAAAATATGTCGACACCTCAATAGGCTGCGATAGTGATCATCCCCCCAAATATAGAGGATGATGTATTCTGCTCCGTTATCAGTGACTTCCGTTCGCAACATGCGGCGATAGGCTTGGTAGACTCCATATCCCCCGACACCGAAATTCTGAATTGGTTCCCCTAAATGTGCTGCTAGATACTCTTGCCAAGTTTCTCTATCACTAACTTGATGACATTGGGTGAAGCTGTTACCATAAGTGTTTATTCTGCATGGACGGACAGAATAAGCGTAAGCTGATCTTCGGCCGTTAGCCTGTACCGTGGAGATAGTGTAACTACCGTCGATGCCATCTTTCGGCATATCGTTACCCAAGGTGTATCCCAGTTCTGAGTCGAACTGCGCCCAAGTAGGTTGATTGGGGTCTAAAAAGGTATCAATATCAGTTTGGGTGATGGCACTTTCCCTAATGTATTGTTCGAAGGAAATCATATATGCTTTTTTCTGGATACGAACTTGCTACTAATTTAGGCGTTGATCACGGTACTGGTTTGATGATTAGCTGTTATCTTCAGGATAGTCGATAGCCCAACTTCCTCCAGCCACCTGGTTATCAGGCGACTTTTGCCAGAAGGATAAGAACTCCTCACTAGCTTGATACTGTATCAGGTGAGAAATAAATAGGCTATGTAGTTCATTCACAATCAGTTCATTTTGATCGGCGATATCATTTGTGGCTAACGGGTCAACACCAAGTTCGTATAGTTCAGGTTTTCCATGAACTCCAACTGGAGCATACCCCCACTGGTCAGTGACTAAGAATGGAGTTGTGGAACGTCTAGGTGGTATAGAATCTGGTGATTTCAAGTTACATCCGCTTACCGCATGGTCTCGATGCTTACCTTTTCCCTGTAACAGATTCTCCGCGAAGGAAATCCCATCAAATGGTTTGGGCGGATTAATCTCTAGGTTGGCAAGATCACATAGTGTTGGAAGCAGGTCAATTGGTTGTACAATTGCTTCCAGTCGATTGCCAGATGGAATTTCCCCCCCAGCAACCATTAATATAGCGTGACCAATCTCTGGGTAGATGGGCCAGTATCTGATGTCTTCGGCAGTAATGTTTGATTTTCCTGTTCGTCCATGTTCACCAATCGACATACCGTGATCTGACATAACTACTACAATGGTATCGTCCCAAATTTCCAGATCATTTATCTTTTGTAGAATCCGCCCGATGGCACGATCAACCAGTTCTGATTCTGCCGCGTAGTGTGCCCACAGGTTTTGTAATTCCTCTGCTGTATAGGCGGAGGAAGGACCATAGTTAGGATGCATCATCGGTGGGCCGTCATAGTGTCGATGGTATCGACGGACCAGATATTCTGGTGGATCCCATGGTTCATGTGGGTCAAAGAAGTCAACCCATAAAAAGAAAGGATCTGATTGGCTGTTTTCTTCTAACCATTGAATGGTTGTAGCAGACGTCTTAGCCGAAAATGTATCTGCCTCACAGCGATAGTATCGGTTGGTCCACCGGTGAGTATCAACCAATGGATGACCTCTGAACATTGGTTGAGTGCGGGTTTTTCTAGTTGGTGTAACCGTTTTAATCGGATCATTCAAATGAAGTAGCGGTTTGTCCCCTTCCTGTCCACGGTGTTGGAATGCTGCATCAAAATCATGTTGAAATCGTGAGTTGAAAAGGTGTGGACAATCAACGATGAGTTGAGTTGCATAGCCCGATTGACCGATTAGTTTGGCAATGTGGTTTGGCCCACTGACATCTATTGGTTGCCAGCCATAGTGTGGCCAACCGAGAACACCCGTAGCAAAATCAGTTCGGTGGGGAATAGTAGGGAAACTGCCCATATAAAATTTTTCAACGGAAGTTGCTCGCTCGTCTGCGAATTTATCTAGTTCGGGGGTACGAATTGGACGTTCAGCTAGGTTTCTTAAATTATCGTATCGGAAGGTGTCAGTAATTATGACAACAATGTTTTTCATTTTTTATCATCCCTCTTGAAAACTTTTTTGTGAGGAAATTAAAGAGCTTCACTTAATCAAATAGGTTATTGGTTTGTAGTACGCCGGAATTTAGGTCAACCTCTGCTTGTGCCTGCAAGCGGTTATTAGTTAGAAAATTCCCATTACCAGGTCCAGTCCATTGTACGGAAAATTCTGTTTTGGGTTCTTTTCTGGTGTCAAGGATATTGCAGCTACTGACAATAACATCCTTAGATCTCTCGACATAGATGCCATTTGGATAGCCATCTAGTATCTGGCAACCATTTACATTTATCCGTTGACAATTTATGATTTCTAACAATCCATTTCTAGTAATTGGTTTGGATCCAGGGACTGTATGTTGACCACTCTGACAGTCTTGAATGATTGATCCATTGAGTGTGCAGTTAGAACTATCGACCAAACGAATGCCGGTGCAGAGTTGATTAGGTTCGTAATCTGGGTTATGGTCAAAAGTGTTTTGGCCAATAACGATGTTGCGTGATCCATTGACTTGCAAATTGCGGAGATGTCCACTATAAATTACATTCCCGCTGACAACGACTCCGCGGCAGGCAATCAGGTTGACATTGGTTTCCTGACTGCCAATTAGATTACCTGAAATAGTAAACATCCCAGCTTTATGGTTTTTCTCGGGATGATGACCAATCATCAGGATATTGGCGCCACCAGGACTATAATTGGCTTGAACAGTGTTGCTGACAATACTACCTTCTCGAACTGATGAGTGATCTTGACTGGAATCGATCCAGATATCGGCTGAAATGTCAGCCTTTACATCGTAGTTGTATTCGATGTCGTTACCAGTAATATGTAAATTCCGAATTTCAGAATTTATTACCTTGATACCTCCTTGTAAACAATAACTAATATGCGAATTAGCAATGATGGCTTGATGAAGGTTCACAGAGTCTAGAAAAACGCCAACACCCCGATTATGATAGATGTGGCAATGTGAAATCAGTACATTTCTGGCATGCTGACGAATATGGATTCCGTTTCGTAACTTACGCAACAATATTCCAACTAGGGTTGATTGCATGGTTCCTTCAATCCAAAAACCGTCTGCGTCTGAGTGCTTGCCTTCAATTTCAAGATGTTGAATGGTAGGCATCCTTTGGCTGGTCCATATATCGGTGCTGAAACTAGTAGGATCAGCGGACTGGTGATGTCCTCCAATCAGATGGAAAGCTGGACCTGCTCCAGCCATTAAAATTTTGGCACTTCCTCCACATCCATCAATAGAGAATCGGCCTGTTCGATCTAATCGAATAGGAATTGTCTTTGTTATGAGATAATTTCCGGCTGAAAATTGGAGGGTGCCATCGCCTGCTTCAAGTGTGTGCAGAATTGCTTCTGTATCGTCAGCGACGCCATCTCCTATTGCACCGTAATCAATTACATTGCTCATTGTATGGTTGTCAGTACTTGAGTAGGTCCACCTGGAATCCTGAATACTTGTGAATATCTGATTTAATATGCGCTATTGCTGTTTGTCAATGGACACCAGCGCGAGGTTAATAAGTGATCAAAAAGAATGTTAGTTGCTGTAGGGGTTCCAATCTGCTTCAGGGCTAAAGCTGCATGAAAACGAACATATCGATTTTCATCGTTCAGTACAGGGGTTAACGCTGGTATCGCAGGTTCAGCAGATGCTCCCATCTTAGCCAGCGCCCGCGCCGCATTGTCGCGAATCCAATAATGTTTGTCCTGTAGCAACAATGATAATGCTGAGACAGCCTCTTCGCTCGGGAGGTTAATTGTTCCTAATGCTTCGGAAGCATGACGTCGAACCCATTCTGATTCATCTTTCAGCAATTGAGTAAGCTTCGGTACTGCTTCTCGGGCTGGTCGACCAATATCACCTAAGGCGAAAGCCGCATTAGCACGAACCGATTCATTTGTGTGATTTAACGCTTTTACTAATGCTGGGATGGCAGAATTTCCAGTTGCTCCTAAGGCGAAAGTAGCATAACGGGACACGTCTTCAGAATTATCACACAACATTTCTATTAAGGTGGGGACAACAGAAGATCCGATAGTTCCTAGTACGTAAGCTGCCTCAAGGCGAAGGGCTTCATCTTGGGTTTCATCCTGCAGTGTTTGTATCAGCTTGGATGTGTTTTCACATTTTGATTCGATATTTTCGATGGAACCGTTCTGTTTTCCTCGGTACCAGTTCCAGAACTTTGACCACATAAACTGATGTTTGTTGTCAGAGTTTTCGTTATGAGCTGATTGCCATTTTTCTTGGTCATTATTCCAGGAAGGTTCTTGGGGATCTTCAAGGCGGATGAAAAGGAATTTTACCATATAGCGTTTTTTCTGGCTATGATTTGGCATTGCACGGTGCCAGAGGTCGTAGTGTACGATAGTTAATGTTCCTGCTTCTCCACAGATCGGAAATTCCGGTTGCGAATGCGCGGTTTCATGTGTGTCGTAATACTGTGTGCCGGGTAGTACTGCGGTTGGGCCCATATCTATAGTTGTATCTTGGGGGTAATAAAATGCCATTGTCCATCGGCAGTGATGATGGCGTACTTGTTCGTCTCCTTCATAACTATCTTTATGGAAACCTTGTCCCTGACTACCTGGTTGATTAAGGTGGCAATAGCGGTGTGGATGCATCACATAATTTGGTCCCAGTATACTGGTCATTGCACCGTGTACTGCTGGGTGATCGAAGATTTTTTGAATGTCTGGAACGAGAGGGAGAATATTATTACCAAGATTCCCATGGTTCTCAAACATTTCTTCCACTTTTTGATAAACGTTGTAGTGAAATGATGCTGGTAGATCAGTCTGTAGTGTAACGTAACCGTTTTGGATGAAATCTCCCATTTCGTGATCGTTAAGAAGTTTTTTTTCGCCAACCATTTTATTTTTTCCTAATTAATTTTAAAGAGATTCCTAAAAATATTTATATTAAAGATCAGGAGTTTCTCTGATTACATCCAATCTGACAATACGAATCGTTGCCCAATCTCTGCTGAGATATAGGCTCCGTAGCAGACCGCCAAAATATCCCGTGCCAACTCCAGGGTACTCTTGGGTGGCCGGCCGTTAGCTATTGCTTGACAAAAGTCTTCTAGTTCATGAGGAAAACCATTCATCCAATCTTCGTCCGGGTTGGTCAATTGCCAGCCTGCTCGGGTTTCCACTTTTTCCCGTATATAGACATCGCCTAAGATTTGGTCGTTTGGTACGTAGGATAGCATACTTGTGTTGGGATTAATATTACATTGAACGACAGCTTTGCTGGAGTAGACTGTCATAACGTTTCTAATACCTCCCAGTACAATGTCTGCAGCTGTAATTTGTGCTATAGAATCGTCAGTGAAAGTAATGACCATTGTTCCCCAGTCTTCACAATCTTTCCAGCCACCCTGAACCCATTTTTTGTCTTCATTGATAAAGCTGTCAATTTGGGTCAGGGTGGCTACTTGTGCCAGAACACTCTTAGGTTTTATGGGTTTGCCTTCTTTTCTTAAACCTTCGTTGTATTTCAGATAAAGCGCTCCAGCAACAGGATGACAACCTTTATAAAAGAGGCTACCTCCACCGGAGTAACGCCACTCTTTAGCATAATCTGAGTGGGAGCCGCTATGCGATTCCTCAGCTACAATGCGAAAAATTGTGTTTTCACTTTGGCTCAAGATATTATTTGCTTTCTGCACACTCGGAGCATAGATCCAGTTTTCGGCATAGCAAAATGTTACTCCGTTGTGCTCGACGGCATCTATCATCTCATCGGCGGATTTAAGCGCATGTTTAAACATCACTTTTCGGGATATTTTATGTCCTACTAGCTTTTCTATGCCATCACCAAAATAACCTGTTAATGGTTTTTCGCATACTATATGTTTACCAGTTTGTGCTGTTTGGATAACGAATGAATGGTGTAGGAAATTAGGGACACAGAGATCAACAAGCGTAATTTCTGGGTCTGCCAGAAGTTCTTCAATGGAGTCATAAGTCGTCTCAAGCTGATGTCGTTTGGCAAAAGCTTGAGCACTTTCTGCCCTTTTGGCGGTGACGCCTTTAATCCGAATGTTCAGTCCTGGTACACGCCGATAATTTTCAACATGAAACGAAGCGGCGAATCCTGCGCCAACAATACCAATAACGATAGGATCATTCATATGATTTTTTTTTCGTTTTCCCACGATTAAGAATTGTGATACCAAAGGTTTGGTGTAGTGCTTTGGTTTAGATTGTTACTGTTTAGATCCTATAAACCTGAGGACACCAAAGTGTTGTGGACGATGATAATCGATCTTTCGAGTTGGTGACCATGCCGAGTACTCGTCTTCTTTTTTGGTTTTACCTCGTTCGATACGATAAAGATTTAGTTTCCATTCGTCTCCCTCTTTTGGCGGAATGTTTGGTGCAGTGATAAAGTCTGAAAATGGAATAGCCATTTCACAGAACCATGATTGGTCAGGTTGACCACGGTCAATTCGTTGGTTAGGATGACTCGTTTTGAGTTTTCCAGTGATAAAAATTGCGTGTTTCAATTCTGTGCTTTCCCAATCTAATAAAACTTTAATTCCAAGCTGCTGTTGTTTCCCGTTGATAACAAACCCATCAAAAAGCGTGTTCATTGGGTTTACTTCAAGCTCAATATAGGTTTTCTGATCATTATTCGGATCAATAAAGACTTCAACCACTTCTTCGTTATAAATCGGTCCATCATGATCAGAAATGGTTGCCCAGATATCGTTATCCGAACAAATAAAGCCAACATAGAGATATTGGTTATCCCAGAGCATTTTTGCTTCCGTTTTCTTGTTTGGCAATTTTCCAGTGTCAGTTTTTGCTAATTGGACTGCTTTGGCTTGCTTCCATACTGATTCATTTAACTTTCCGTCAATTTCAATCTTTTGATCAATATGTACACAATTATATTGAGGCAGTTTAAAGTTGTGCTTCTTAGCGAATAGACTTAGTGTGGACAGAAGGTAAAGGATACTTAGTAAAACAAAAATCGGCCTTTGGGTTTTCATGTTTTCGTTACTCTTTTTAGTGTATTTATGGATCAATCCGGTTTTGATATATTTTTTTAACTAACTCCATGGATTTGATGGCATCAGTAAAGTTGGTTTCGGGATGCAAGTTCTTTTGCAAACAATCAACAAAGTGGCGGTTCTCATTATAGAATCCATAAGCTTTGTAATTTTCATTACTACCTGCAACTTCGTTGGTGGCAAGTTCTTGGATGCCCTCGCTGGTGTGAATTACTGCTGTTTCCCCCAAATCTGGATTTATATATGCTGAAATGCCATGTGCGTGCATTTCAAAAATGTGGATTCGCGCACCAACTGCCCAATTGGTACACAGATAACCTGAGGCTCCACTATCGAACTTGACGATTGCGTTGAAACTGTTCTCACGTTCAGAGTCAAAAGCGTTAATGTCACTAGCAACAGCTTTGACTTCGCCCCCGCCCATCCAGCGAAGTGTGTCTACAGCGTGAATAGCATCACAAGTCAGTACATCAATGGCGCCATTATAATACAGTGCCGAAGGGCTGTTTTTATGAAAAGTTGACATGCATTGGATAATTGGTCCATTCCTATCAACAATGGACTTCACTTTTTGCATTAATGGAATGAAACGGCGATTAAAACCGACCATGGTTTTACAATCGTTCTTTTCGGCAAGCCTAGCCATTTCCTTAATCTGGTGGAGTGTTAGAGCTGGTGGCTTTTCGATAAAAACATCAAGCCCCTGAGCAAGTGAATGCATAACCGGTTCAAATAGATGTTGGGGAGGCATTAGAACATAAACGGCTGATGGGCTGGTAGCCTCAATCATTTGTTTGTAGTCGGTAAACGTATTTTCAATTTCGAATTGTTCTGCTGTCGCCTGTAATTTTGATTCGACAAGGTCACATAGAGCCACAAGATTTACATCTTCGAATTCGAAAAGTGACGGATAGTGCACACTATTCGCCATTCCTCCTGCGCCAATAAGTGCAATATTGGTTTTTTCCATGATTTCTCCTTTTTTTATACAAGTCCAACTCGTTTTCGCCACAACCACTCGATACTAAACAGAAGAGTGATTATTACGAAAACTAGCGGTATATCCCATAAATCTTCTTCAATAATTTTTGATGTTGAACTTTCAACCAGTGGGATTTGTTCAACCATTTCATTAATCTGATTTATTGTGTAATATCGCCCACCACTCAATCGAGCTATGTTCTTCAATGATTGTTCGTTCAACTCTGCATCACTGTATTCGGCATCTGAAGCAGCAACCTCAAAAAGCCCATCTTGGTTTCTTAGGTTTTTGCCAGCTAAGTTTCCGATTAGGTTTACCTTGTAGTCACTACGTTTGTGTGGAAGGAATCGGGCGGTATAAGATCCAAGATCTCCGAGGACTGGATCTAACTTAACTTCGTTCTTCTTTCCGCTTTCGTCAGTAATAACAGCTCGGATTTTGGCTTTGTCCGTTGGTTCAAAGTTCTGATCAAGTGCTGATGCTTTGAGTATTACTGGTTCTTTGGGGAAATATGAAGTTTTAGCAATGTCAAGGGTGAGTTGAGCTTTGGGTTGGGTGATAAGCCATTTTGCAATTTGCCGCCAGAAACGTTGGTGTCGGTCATCATCCTTAGGAGAGAGCATCTTCCACCTCCAAGAACTATGTGGTGTAAATACCATGACCCGACCAGCATTGTAATTATGGGTGGCAAGCAAAATGCGATTCCCAAACTCGTTTTGGTCCCATGGATGAACGGCCAATACAACCGCTCCCGGCTTGGCCCGTATGACTTGGCTGTAACCGAGAAGATTGGGGAGACTTTCCCATTTATTTAAATTATCTTTTGGGGTATTTGATAGAGTTAAGAGTGAGTCGATTTTGCCTTCGGCTGTCAATTTTACCTGATATCCGAGAGGAGAGCTTTGTTTTGGAGACCTTTGACGCTTCTGGTTAGCGGAATTAATAGCTGGTGTTCCCAGTTGCAGTTCAACAGGTAATATTTGCGCGATTGGAGTGTTAATATAGGAACTCTCCACTTCGGCATTACCTAGTGAGTTAGATCCACCTAGCATTAGGAAACCACCGCCGCGTATTTGGACGAATTTGGCTGTGTTTTCAAGCTGGTCTTTAGTGAATTGGGAAGCCTCAATACTACCAAAAATGATACCATCATAATTAAATAGGTCTTCTTTTGTGTTTGGATAAAGGCCAAAATTCTTTTTTTCTTGTTGCGTGCCACCGAAATGGTTATTATCTGTAAGATATCGGTCAATAATTCGGATATTCGGGTCTTTTTCTAAAGCACGTTTGATGAAGGCAAATTCTTGTCTTGGGTGACCATCAACAAATAAAATTTTGCCTCGTTTACTGGGCGAAACTTTGATCAAGAATTTTTTGGCGTTGTTTTGTGGGATAGCTTCATCTTTTTCGGTTAGAATTTCGACGATAAATTTTTGAGTGCCCGGGTTACGAGGGATAAACTTGATTGGTATTCGAAGTGTCGGGTGGGTTTTATCTAGATTGATTACTCGTGATTTTATGACGCGATTTTTATCAAGCAAGCGGAGAGTTGTTTTTTTTTCTTGATAACCTTTACGCGTGACAGTTACCCATATATCGATAGGAAAGTCTTCTTCTGCTACACGGGGTGCATCAACACGCGAAATTTCTAAATCTCGGAAATTCTCTGGGTTTCCGATTCCGACGGCGTGGATTGGTAGTTTCCGATCTCGCATCTGCAGGGCGAGTTTTGAAATATCGACACCACTTTTATCTGCTCCATCACTGAAAATTACGATGCCAGATAGCGGGACACCTTTCAAATCGTCGATGACTTGATTAATGGCATTGGGAAAGTGAGTGGCCTCACCTTCTGTCGATGTGATTTCAGTTGAGTTGATTCGTTTCAACTGATTGTCAAAGGTGAAGAGTCTCGTTTTAAACTTTTGGTTTAGTTTCTCAAGTATCCCTTGATTTGGATCAAAGAGAAGTTGGTTAGTGACCTCTATACGAGATTGCCTATCAAGCATATCCACAACCTGCATGCTTTTTGAACTGTCAGCTAAAATTGCTAAATATGACGCGTCAGGGTCGGTGTGGTAAACCATCATGAATGGTTTCAATAGGGCGATTGCGGTAAGCATTAAGATTGAGGAACGGAGACAGATCAGAAAACCTCGAGTCCTACCATCTGTTTGGTTCACCGTAATCCGATAAGACCACATTGCTGTTGCTGTGAGGGCAATGAGGATAATAAGGATAATCAGACCTGGAAGTTGAATCTTGAACGATATGTTGCCGTTTTGAAAAATGGTAGCTGGATGTTTAATCAACCAGTCAAGCATAGATTATTTCTCAACCGTAACACATCTGCCGGATTTGGCTGATTCATGAGTGGCGTCAATAACCCGTGCATTGTTAAGCGAATCTTCCAGTGGTACAAGCAGGGTTTCGTTTGTCGATATTGCTTGGCATAAATTGTTCAGCTCAGCCGCATAAGGGTTTACACCATTGACCTCAACTGTTTCACCGTTCAGAATAAAACTTGTATTGCCTTTGTTGTTTCCCCAGGCAACTGGTGCCAGAATGGATCCTGCGGTACCTACAATTTCATACGATTCTCGCCATAATGTTCCAAACCCGCTGTCAAACTGGCCATAAACGCTATTGCCAAAGTCAAAAGTCCCGCAAACCGTTTCCCAAACGTTGGTGGCGAAAACGTATTTTCCTGATGTCCAGACCCGTTTAGGTTCTGAACCTACGAAATAGCGAATGGCATTTATGCAGTAGCACCCAAGATCCATCATGGCTCCACCTCCAAGATCGCCACGGAGGCGCCAATTTGTGTAATCTGTGAGGCCTGTAGTAAATGTAGATCTAATATATCGAATTTCACCAATTTCACCCGACTCGATTTTCTGTTTAACGGTCAACGTCAATGGATGGTGACGATACATAAATCCTTCCATCAGCAGAATATTATGATTGGTGGCTATCTGAATCATCTGCTCTACTTGATTGGCATTTAGCGCAATTGGTTTTTCGCAAAGAATAGCTTTTGCGTTGCCACGAACCGCTTCCAAAATATTATTCAAATGAATTGCTGGCCAGGTTGCAATCACGAGTACATCAGGAGTTTGTTTTTCTAGCATCTGGCGAAGGTCAGCGTAAGTGTGTTCAATGTTGAATTGATCGGAAAAACTCTTGAGTGCTTGTGAATTAATGTCGCATGCAGCAACTAGATCTAGTTGCTCAGATTCCAGACAGGCGTTTCCATGGGCGTTTGAAATTCCTCCACAACCTACAATCGCAATACGGTAAATCTGGCTCATTATTGAGTCTCTATTGGCGATTTTAGCACAATTGGGATGTTGATATTAAACGAAGTGACATGTCATTTATGCATAATGTGTCTAGTTTAGATCGCCATTCCAGAGATTTTTATTGACGATGGAATGGATAGATCTAAGATTTTGGTTAGCTAGATAAATCATTGATTTTTATAGATTTTCCTGTGCTCCCAGATTGATTCGCAGCGATTGATACTGCCATAGTTTTGACTGCGTCACCATATGGGCTAAGAATCTGCGATCTATCGCCTGATCTAACTGCTTTCACAAAGACTTCATCTATTGAAGGGCTGGCTTCCGTTTTATCAATGTATTCACCATTTTCTTTGATTCTCAATCGACTTGGATTCCAGTTGATTAACTGATCTTTGTATAGAATGTCGATTACATTAGTATGTGACCAATCACCGTTATCGAAAGCCCAGTAAGTTGTAAGTGAGCCGACCGCTCCATTTTCAAATTTCAATGACACAATATTACTATCGTGACAATCAATCTCAGTTAATACTCGGCTAGTTTGCATGGCATGGACCTCTTCGACCTCACCAAGCAAATATCGCATCATGTCAATTGTATGTGTCGCCTGTTCCAACAACTGACCACCTGATTTGCTCATTTGGCGAATCCAGGCATCTGGATTCCCGCGCCCTGTACCGCTCCAATATTTCCCGATTCCCATACTCGCCTCGTTCTTTGTCAAAATTTGGCGTGCGAATTTTGTTGCCCCTAGGTATCTTAATTGATACCCAACACAGGTAATTAGATCTGCTTTGCGAACTGCTTCTTCAACTTGATGTGCAATGTCCATGTTGATGGCGACAGGTTTCTCAACCAAAAATGGCAGACCTCTATCAATTACGTCCAACTCTGGTTGACCATGGGCAAATACAGGTAGACTTAGATATATGGCATCCAAATCAGTACGTTCTAACATAGAACGATGATCTATATATGGAGTAGCATTATGTTTTTGCGCTGCTGTATTGGCTCGGTTTTCGTCAATATCGCAGGTTGCCACGATGTTAGCACTGTCAATGTTCTGTAGCGTATTCATATGACCGCCAGCATTACCGCCGCAACCGATAAAACCAATTTTTGTTTCTTCCATTACGTTCCTCACATTGTTTTCCAAAGGCAAACAAATCCTAATGGATAATTGTAGCAGAGAACCCTGTTGCCGTCAATAATTCTACTGAAGTTAAATGTAGGATATACCACAAATCCTAAGTTGGTAACATCAACTTCTTAGATTAGCTTTGTTCTGTTTGTCCTTTGTTCTGTTTGTCCAGAGAAAATTGAGGTTAATGGTCTATTGTTAATGGATTTATTGTGTTTGCATCGAACTGGGTTTTTAAAGGCAAGGATGACACGACATGCTTGATTTCTAGTTCTCATGACAGAGATTGGGTTAGAATGGTGACCAGGACGGATAGTAGTCCTCAGCATTGTGATTGGTGAGTCGGATTATATCAGTTCCATTTGCCTTCATGACATAGATTTCGAAGTTCCCATCCCTTTTGGATGAGAAGGCAACCTTGTTACCGTCTGGTGACCAGGTTGGGTCTTGATCCACATTAGGATTATGAGTTAATCTAGTGATGTGAGATCCATCTGCCTTCATGACATAGATTTCGAAGTTCCCATCCCTTTTGGATGAAAAAGCAAGTTTATTACCGTCTGGTGACCAGGATGGATAGTAATCTTCAGCATTGTGATTGGTGAGTCGGGTTATATCAGTTCCATTTGCCTGCATGGCATAGATTTCGAAGTTCCCATCCCTTTTGGATGAAAAAGCAAGTTTATTACCGTTTGGTGCCCAAGTTGGATCATAGTCTTCGGATATGTGGTTAGTTAGCCTAGTTAGATTCATTTTGTCTAAGTCCAGAGTGTAAATTTCTAAGTTTCCGTTTCTGCTGGATGAGAAGGCGATCTTGTTACCGTCTGGTGACCAAGTTGGATCGTGATCTTCAGCATTGTGATTAGTGAGCCGGGTTACGTCAGTCCCATCTAACTTTGTGGTGTAAATCTCTAAGTTTCCATCCCGATCCGAAGAAAAAACAATTCTATCTCCATCTGGCGCCCAAGATGGATAGTAATCTCTGGCTGGATGATGAGTGATGTTCATTAGGTTAGTTCCATTTAGATTAATAGCATAGATCTCATCATTTTTGTCTCTGTTAGATTTAAAGATAATTTTGCTCGTCTTTTTATTATCAGCTAATTGAGGATTAATGACATTTCGTTTTTGGTTGATAATTCCTTGTTGCTCAGTTTCACCACATCCCAGCACAAATACTATAAAAACGAGTTTTTTGAATAATGATAACGGCCTTGATTTTGTCATAGTGTGCTTATAGTTCAGCGACTCCTAGCTGATCAAAATAACCAATCTCATTGAACCGATCTATCCAACATTGTCTGATTTGGCTTTGATGCGGGTTTTCTAGCCAGTTTTTGGAGTAGTTGAATTTGCGCTTGGTGTCGAAGTGATTGACGGAACTAGCGTGAGATCTACCAAGTTGTAGGAGCAATTCAATCTCGTCGGAAGCTTTTGGATTCTGGAAGTAGTCCAGATTGCACGCACGCCGATTTCGGCCACCCCCGTAGGACGCGTGCCATGTGCGTATATCAAAAGCAATTACGTCTCCCGGTACCGTGTTTATTGCTTGGCAGGGGACTTCCTGAAGGGAGGTGTTCTGAATTCCTTTTGAAAAGATTTGACGTTCAGTTTCTTGTAATAGATGAGATCCCGGGATTACACGCAAAGCTCCGGTTTTAGCTGTAACCGGGTCAAGATAAAAGATATACTTGACGGCAATCTGTTGAGCATTCCCTGTATCAGGGTGCCATCCGGTATCGCCGATGTAGCGGTTCGCATCTATGCCGATTCCAAGTACATCTTCCCCACAAATCTGTTGTGCTGGGGTCAAGAACCGAACATCTTCCATCAATGAGGCGAAAAATGGTGTGGTTTCGTCTGTCATTCTGCTCCAGTGTCGTTGGCTACCATCAAAAGGGTTATGTGGAAATTGGGCGTCTAGTCCTTGATCAAGTTCAACAGCAAGAATTTTTAGATCCTCAGGTGTTAATAACTGTCGTAGGATAATATAACCAAAGGTAGCAAAGTGTTGAAGTTGATCTGTACAAAGTTCTGATGAATTACCCATGGAAGATGGTTTCTCCTTGTATCTTTGCAGTTGTTTTGTCAAATGAATTTGAAAGAGTTAGATTGACAGGTTGGTTGGGAGGTGATATGCTCTAGAATAGGCACTTTTCAAGCCTGCCTGTATTTAATGAGTTTACCACGTGGTAATTTATCCTGCCAACGATCTATGGTAATTTGTGTCTGTCGTTTGAGCTTTTCGCAATAATAGGCCTCTATTATAGAGGCAAATATGCTTGGTAAAGGATAATGGCTTTATGAAAATTGGGAAATGAAACCAAGAAAAATTGCTGATTTAGATGGCTCGGTTCGGCGATGTTACACATACTACGCGGAGCTTCGTCGTGAGATGGATCAGTGGTTGAAACAAAGCGTTCGTTTAGATCCCCCTGGACCTAATCAGGGTGGAGAAGACGAAGCAAATTATGCGTTGGCATGGCTTGAACATTATTTGGTTACGGGCAGCACGGATGTTCTAGACCACTGTCGAACTCTAAGATTAGCCTTGTCAGACTGGGTAGATCGAGAGTGTCTTCATGGTTATGAGCCGGTTGCAGAAGCCCATCATGGGCCAGAACCGTTTCTGCTTTTTTTGCCACGTTATATCGGATTGGTGCCAGATGATCAAGAAGCTGTTTCCTTATTGCTTGATGCGGCAGAGCATATTGGGAATTGGGTTGATTCTGTGCCAGACTGGTACGATTATAATCAAGATGTTTTCTACAGCTTTTTTATCGGTACGCGGGAAGTCCGTAAAGGCGGAAAAAATTCTTACGAATTGGCTGAGCACTTCCGTTTCATTCATCTTGCTCTTGCTTCTTATAAGGTATTAGCAGATCAACGGTACCTTGATTGGTCAATACGATATGGGCGAAAGCGGGCAGAGCGTATCCTCAGATGTCCTGAAATACCGTTACTATGGGATCTTGATGGGAATGCTTTAAGTCTAACCCAAGTGGATCAACTTGGGCTCCACTCTTTAGCTAATAGCCATCATCACCACTCCGATAACAGGCTAGGTGGAATTGAAAATCTGCTTGCGTCTGGTGCAGTTTACGCGTTTGGAGACCTCTATCTTTTGTCAGGAGACCCCATTTTTAAACAGGCAACACGGAGAATTGTCGAACCACTGATTCTAACACTTGCTGATCCATACAATGATCCAGGAGCGGCTGTGATCAGTTACTATCGCACCACGTTTCAGGATTCAAGTTTTGATTCATTAATCGAAACTCAGATTGGGAAATTTCCAGATTCACCGCCAGATCAGCTTGCCTTGGTTTTTCCAGAGAGACGGAAGATCCGTGGATCGGGTGTTGGTAAACGAGCGGATATGGCGATGTGGGGAGAATGGTCTGAAGATGGATCAGTTATTCCAATTCAGGAACCTTCGACTATGACACTATCACTCGCTTACGAATTAACGGATGACCC
>Ga0207984_1000402_pt1 | contig 26669 bp, 18 predicted proteins | sample ETNtaG_30_FD_185760 | JGI IMG/M metagenome (GOLD analysis project Ga0207984, IMG submission 185760) | Marine microbial and viral communities from oxygen minimum zone, Eastern Pacific Ocean - ETNP201306PF43B (SPAdes) (version 2) | ecosystem: Environmental > Aquatic > Marine > Oceanic ...
TGATACTTTTGATCTATTTGAGGATAGAATATTTATAGGAGCTCCAGCTGGTAATCGTTGGCGAGCTACTGCATTTATCATTGATTTTCAACTAGCAACCGATGCAACATACCCTCTGAGTGGGGATGTGTATCAGGTTGATTGGGATCGTCCATTTTTTGAGTCAGATACGATAAGGTTTACTGTGTCGTCGGATGATTCCTTGGACACTGGTGATCTGAGCAGTGATATGAAGAATATCAAAGTAGTGCCCAATCCTTATGTAATGACGAACTTGATGGAGCCAGCTTTATCGAATCCCTTCTTGAATCAACGACGGCGTCTACTCTTTACGCATATCCCTGCTACTTGTACCATCAAAATATTTACAATCAGCGGCGTCTTGGTAGATAAAATCATTGTGGAAAATGAACCAGATAATGGAATCGTTCATTGGGATATGCTTACGAGGGAAGGATTAGAGATCGCTGCCGGTATGTACCTTTATCATGTTGAATCAGAGGTGACTGGAGATGAAAAACTTGGGAAATTTGCTGTAATTAAATAAGTACGAGAGAATAAGCCATGAAACAAATACAAAAGCTGTTAATGATTGTGTTATTAGCAGTTACTCTAGGGTTTTCACAGGAAATCAATCGATATGGTACCACAGCTGCCAACTTTCTGGAAATTGGAATTGGAAGCGCCGCCAGTGCTATGGGTGAAGCCTATGTTGGTGTGGCAAATGACTTATCGTCTATTTACTGGAACCCTGCCGGGCTTGCCTCCATCCAACAAAGTGAAGCTCTATTTGTCATTCAACCGTGGGTAATAAATATAAATACTCTATTTGCTGGAGCAGCTATTAAGGTTCCCTCTATTGGAACGTTAGCTCTCGGACTTACTCAGGTCGATTATGGTGAAATGGATGTGACTACCCTCGAGTATCAGGACGGTACTGGAGAAAAATTCACGGCCAATGATTTAGCTGCCAGCGTATCCTTTGCCCGGAAACTTGTCCCTTGGTTTTCTTTTGGTATTTCAGGCAAACTTATTCATTCAAATATCTGGCGCTGCAATGCTAATGCCGTTGCTATAGATTTGGGTGTAATTGTTAATACTCATTTTTTCTCCGTGACAGGTGAACAAAAGGATGGAATGGCCATTGGAATGAGTATCTCGAACTATGGTACCCGGATGAGATACGATGGAATTGATTTGTTGAATCCCATTGATATTTCCCTTTACGAAAATGGAAACTATGGTGATGTACCAGGACAGTTTAGGACTCAAGCCTGGGAATTGCCTTTACTGTTCAGAATTGGGGTTGCTGTCAAACCTATTGTATCTACATATCATAACCTGATCATTGCTGCTGACGCTCTCCACCCCAACAACAATATGGAGTCTGTCAATGTAGGAACACAATATGAAATGCATATACCCGGAGCAGGCAAATTTTTCCTGCGTGGTGGCTATAAAGCCCTTTTCATGAACAAGACCGAATATGGTATAACTGGCGGAGGAGGAATCAAACTCTTCTTCATGGGTAATCATTCCATAACTATCGATTATGCCTACAAGACTATGGGGATCTTGGGGAATGTTCATGCCTACACGGTCGGGATGACATTCTGATTCTTTTTTTGCGTTGTAAAAAACAACTCCTGATCTATATTCTTTTTCTCGGCTTGTTCGCCTGTGAAATACGGGGCGAGGAACTTCCTGAGAATGCAATTCTCGCTCGGATTGGAGATCATCTGATCACTGTTCAAGATTTTATTCGACGGGCTGAATACACTATTCGACCTGACTATTGTCGTGGGGATCTTTATGTTCACAAGAAAATTATCCTCAATTCCCTTATTGCAGAGAAATTGCTTGCTTTGGAAGAAGCACAGAACAGCCAACTTGATTCCATTGAGGGTTTCCAAGCCTTTTTACTGGGGAGGAAGGAACAAGCCATGCGGCAATGGTACTATTATGACCAAGCTTATAATAAAGTTCAGCTAGATATAGACCAGCTTAAGAAAGCTTACAAATTAGCCGGGAGGACTATAGATGTAGCATTTTACACCCTTCCGAATCCACGTATCGCCGATAAAGTTGTTCAAGCTTTGGAGGATGGGTTGTTTTTTGAAGAAATATATGAAGCATTTAGTGGAATAGACAGTCTTCCACGACAACAAGTCGGTTGGTTTGATCGTGAAGATCCTATCATCCACGATCTATTATTCAACGATAACCTTACACCAAATCAAGTGTTAGGTCCTGTCAAGACTGGGGATGGTTCTTTTCTTCTTATGAAAGTGATGGGGTGGATAGACAGACCTGTCATTACGGAAAGAGAAGCAAATCAGCGGTGGAAAGATGTGGAAGAACGTCTTACGGATAGTAAAGCAAAAACCATCTACAAAGAACTTGTAGGGGAGATCATGCGTGGAAAGCGTGTTGATTTTAATGAGGATATATTTTTTACTTATGCTGATCATGTCGCAGATTATTATTTAAAATCTTTAGAAGAAAAAGAAAACCAATTGAAAATGATGATGTGGGAAGATCAAGAAATTCAAGAATTGGCTCCAACCACTCCATTTCCAGATGCTTTAAAGCACACACCTTTCTTCAGAGTGAATGAGCAGACATGGACTGTTGAAGATTTTGAAAAAACTTTACAAACTCATCCACTTGTATTCCGAAAGCAGAAAATCAGTCACCAGGAATTCCCAGAACAGTTTAAACTTGCCATTGTTGATTTGATCCAGGATCGGTTTGTGACAGAAGAATGTTTTAAATTAGGGTATGAAACAGTTACTGCTGTTCGACTGAATGAGGAAATGTGGGCAGACTATTATTATGCTCGGCAAAGGCGGAATGATTTTCTTCGGTCAAAAGGAGTCTATGGAGACTTCGGTAAGGATTATCTCCATCTTATAGAAACAGTTTTAAATCCTTATCTGGATTCTCTTCAAAACCTTTATTCAGATCAAATCGAAATAAACATGAGTGAATTTGAAAAAATTGAACTAACATCCATCGACATGTTTGTAACTCAGAAAAATGTTCCTTACCCGGTTATAGTACCCCAATTCCCCATCCTGACAACAGATAATCGTTTAGACTATGGCAGAGAAATCAATGATTAATCCCGGGCTTTTTTCAAAATCTTGGTGGAGAGTGTTACTTTTTTCTCTGATCCTCATAATACTTTCAGGCCCAGGCTATGGCAAAGATTACAAAGGTGGAGAATTAAGAACCTATGATACATATCGTTACGGACGCTTTGAAGTTCGAATGAAATCGGTAGCGGGCAGCGGTGTATTATCATCTTTTTTCACTTATCACGATTTTACGTCCGGAGGAGCAGGGAACTGGAATGAGATAGATTGGGAATGGCTGGGAAACTACGATGATAAGACTCAGACAAATCTGATCATCCAAAACCAATGGGACCTGCCAGAATTGATCGATGTTGATTTTAATCCCCACGAAGACTTCCATACTTACGCGTTTGAATGGACACCAGATTATGTTGCTTTTTTTATTGATGATCAGTCGGTCCGGTGGATTGATAACTTTTATGTGGATTCGCTGTACCACTATCAGAAGATTATGATGAATATATGGCAGCCGATCTATGAAGAGTGGGTGGGAGAATTTGACGAGGATATCCTGCCTGTTTATGCCTACTATGATTGGGTAAAGTATTATATGTATGTTCCCGGAACGGGCAATTATGGGACAGACAACAATTTCTTCCTACTCTGGGGAGATGAATTCGAAACTTGGGACACAGACAGATGGCAAAAAGCGAATCATACTTTTTATGGGAATAACTGTGATTTCATCTATGACAATGTAGTTTTTTATGACGGATATTTGATCCTTTGTCTGACCACTCCGGATGATACAGGATACGGAGATGATGACACACAGTATATATTACACAATCCCGGTTTTGAATCAGACATCGAGAACTGGTCAGTTTGGCCTGAAAACCTTACTAATTATACTGTGGTGACTGAACCTGTGTTGCATGGCAATCACTCTCTGAAATTGTTTGGACAAAACTCAGGAACGACAAATAGTATTTCAGTTTATCAAACATTTAACCCTTCCCAGGGAGACGAATTCACCTTTTCGGGATATGCTTATTCAGCATCTGATGATCCAATCTCCGGAGATAACAGTGCGTATTTAGAACTAACATTTTTCGATGAGAACTGGAATATACTAGGTGAGCAACCTGTATCTTCATCAATTACGAGTTCATCACCTACCGATCAGTGGATTCCTTTAACTGTTTCCGGCACAGCACCCACTGGTGTTGTATCTTTTAATGTCGCTATGATATTTAAGCAAATAGATGATGATTCGGGCTCAGTATTTTTCGACGACTTAGACTTGTTTTATTCCAATCTATCAACAAGTTCATCTTTTACTCCAGCCAATTATAACCTCTTTCAGATTTATCCAAATCCTTTTAATAATCGTACTATTTTTCAGTTCAAAATTGAAGATTTTAGTCCGGTGACATTAACAATCGTAAATGTTTTAGGACAACATATTACAACAGTTGTAGATAGGGACCTGAATACAGGTGAACATAAATTCTTTTGGGATGGGACTAATTACAACGGAAAAGCATTACCATCTGGTATTTACTTTGCAATACTCAAAGGCAATAGTGGGGTTGAAGTACAAAAAATAGTTTTGTTAAAATGATACATAGAATAATGACTCTATTCTTGTCTGTGGTTTTTCTTATTTTTCTTACTGTTTGTGAAGAAAGTATATATTCCAACCAACTTCCGGATGAAAATAATCATACGCTGGAAGGTTGGGAACTGGTTTGGAACGACGAATTTGACGGTGATGCTATTGATGACCAAAAATGGAATAAGCTCCTTTGGCGTCCCGGATGGGTAAACAATGAACTGCAGGCTTACACGGACCGTGATACGAATGTGTTTGTTCAGGATGGCAACTTGGTCATCCAAGCCTTGATTGAACCGGGGTTTTTTGGCACAGATTATACGGGTACTACCTACACGGCTGATTATACCTCTGGCCGCTTGAATACAGCTGGCAAAGGAGAGTGGACATACGGCCGTTTTGATACCAGGGCCAAGCTACCGAAGGGGATTGGTTCCTGGCCTGCAATCTGGATGCTGGGATCTAATATATCTGCTGTAGGATGGCCTCATTGTGGTGAAATCGATATTATGGAACACGTGGGCTTTGATGAAGGGAATATTCACGCTTCGATCCATACGACTGATTACAACCACGTGAATGGTACTCAAAAATCCGGTCAGGTAATAATTCCGACCGCCACTGATTCTTTCCACGTTTATTCTTTGGAGTGGGACAGCACTTATATTCGCTATCTAGTGGATGATGAACCTTATTTCTTTATTTACAATGACAGTAATGGTGATGAAGATAAGTGGCCATTCAATAAACCCCAATACATTATACTTAACTTGGCAGTTGGCGGTGATTGGGGTGGTGCTCAAGGAATTGATCCTACTGTTTTCCCAATGGAGATGAAAGTGGACTACGTCCGGGTCTTTGAAAAAAGTGAAAGTTCAACCAATGTTAATGTAACATTTCAAGTTGATATGAAAAACGAGATGGTAAGCGGTGAGGGTGTCTGGCTTTCCGGCGGCAATATAAGCTCCGGTCAGCCCGGTGGCCTACAGATGCAACCTGTGGCTGATACAACAATATGGGAGATAACCTTAACTTTGCCACCGTATTCAAGTTATAATTATAAGTACAGAAATGGACATTATCCGGATACTTGGTTTGGAGGATGGGAATCTGTGCCTGATGAATGTGGTGAAGGTTCATATAACGATAGGGCCTTATTAGTTGGTAATTCAGATACGACTCTGTCGGTTGTCTGTTTTAAGGAGTGTACATCATGCGAATAATTATTGGATCAATCCTCCTTTTAAATATTCTTTTTTCACAGGGATTTTTACATGTCGAAAACGGGAATATTGTTGATGGTGAAGGTAGTCCAGTTATTTTAAAGGGTTTGGGTTTAGGCGGGTGGTTAGTTCCAGAAGGCTATATGCTTAACATACCAGGATATGGTTCACCCACAGAAATCGAAAATAAAATTGAAGCTTTGCTTGGGGCTGATCTCGCAGCAGAATTTTGGGTTCTTTATCATGATAATTATGTAGCACAAGCGGATATTGATCAGATTGCAGAATGGGGATTTAATTCTATTCGAATCCCATTTCATTACAAACAATTTTCACCATTACCCGGTGAAGTAAATCAATTTGGGTATGATATCATTGATTCACTTTTGTCATGGAGTGCACCTTATAACATGCATATTATTTTGGATATGCATTGTGCTCCCGGTGGACAAAATAATGGCGAGATTAGCGACAGTGATGGTGTGGCTCGCTTATGGCTTGAGGATGGATATAAAGAGCATACCATTGAGATTTGGCATTCCATTGCTGAATATTATGCCGATGAGACCCTAATCGGTGGATATGATCTCATTAACGAACCTGTATTACCCGACGGAATCAGCAGCGAAGATTTAAGAGAGTTGTACATTGACATTACCAATTCGATCCGGGAAGTAGATACAAACCATCTTCTCTTTATTGAAGGGAATTGGTATGGGACTGATTTCACTTCCTTGACGCCGCCGTGGGATGACAATATGTCTTATTCCTTTCATAAATACTGGAATGATGTAACGCAGGGCACCATCCAATATTTAATTAACATGAGCAATACTTATAATATTCCACTTTGGTTGGGTGAAACAGGGGAAAACTCAAATCACTGGGGATATGAAGTCATGCAACTTTGCGAATCAAATAATATAGGGTGGAACTGGTGGACTCATAAAAAACTGGAAAAAATAACAAGCCCTCTTTCAGCCATTATTACACCTCAATATCAGGATATTCTTGATTACTGGAACGGTAACGGAAGCGAGCCAAGTACAGAATATGCACAGGCCGCCTTGTTTGGTATGGCTATCAGCTTAGCTATAGAAAATTGTGAATCCAGGCCGGGTGTTATTCCTGCATTAATGGACCCAACATATGGTGAATCACCCGTTCCTGTAACAGCTCATTCCATACCGGGCACAATCGCAGCGGTTGATTATGATATTGGTGCGCGAAATGTTGCCTACACTGATGTGGATTATATGAATACTGGAAACGGTGGTTATAATTGGGGTTGGTCCTACAGAAATGATGGTGTTGATATTGAAGCTAACGGCGATGAAAATGGTCTACCCTATAATGTGGGCTGGACCGCTGTTGGAGAGTGGATCGGCTATACCATAGAAGATGTGACTGCAGGTACTTACGATTTACTGGTCAGGGTATCTAGCAATGTAGGCGGCGGGATATTCTTTCTGGAACTCAATGAAACCAATTTAGGCGTTTTTTCTGTACCAAATACTGGTAGCTGGTGGGCTTGGGAAACGATGGCTATCCCAGATGTAATTATTGGTGATGAACCGCAATACCTGAAACTAATGACTGTCCAGGAAGGTTACAATATTGAAGGGTTCACTTTTAGCGAAACAGCTAATTCTGGAGATGACGGAAGCGAAGAACCCATTCCCAAATCTTTTACACTGGGGAATTATCCGAATCCATTTAATTCTCAAACTACGATTTTCTATGATGCTCCATTAACCACTGATGTAAATCTAAGTATCTATGATATCAACGGCGTACAAGTGAAAAGGCTTTATTCCGGGTTAAGTAGTATTGGGGAAAACAAATTTATTTGGAATGGGGTTAATGATTTAAGTATGTTAGTGAGTTCTGGAGTCTACTTCTACCGACTTGAAGGCAATGATTTTGTGCGAACCAGAAAAATGGTTCTAGTCAAATAACCCCGGCTTTAATAATTTATTATGAAAAGTCAATCCCTGTTTCTACCTAAGTGACTTCTTCGAAAAGATTATCTTAGACCTGGCGTGGTTTTACCTTTTTACACCGTTAACTGATTTTAGTTTGTGAAATGCTACGGGGCTGTAATGGAAACCTTTACTGCTAAGTGATCGGAGTAACCCCCCAGTAACTTGTTTCCCGCCCAGAAGCGGTACGGATAGTGCCGGTAGTTACCTGACTGTTGGCGGTACTTCGGCATGTCGAGTATTGCGGTAGATCCTTCTACTACGATGAGCCCTTCTTCCTGTATTAGCCCACTACTGACGATAATCTGATCGATAATCTCATCTTCTCCGCGGTAAACGTAAGTGCCCACGTTGGGCTTGCTGATGAAAGGGATCATGAGGTTTTGTAGTTGGAAAGCAGGATTTTCTGCCCTGCGGGAGAGCAGGCTCTGGACGTTATCATCCAACGGTTCTTCGTTCAGATCACCCATGATCACTATTTCTGCACTCGGGTCAGCATTTAAGATGTCCATTATATGCTTTCTGAGCAGGATTGACGTCTCAGCTCGCTTCGGGATCGCCTGCTCTTTACCTCCGTAATTGGAAGGCCAGTGGTTAACGAATATGTGGAGTTTTTCCCCTCCGAATTCACAAATAACATATAAAATGTCACGGGTAAGTCTTCCGGAGGAGAGTCGGTTAGTTATAGCTTTGGAATCCAGAACTGTCAGGATCTCCGGATCATACATAAGTGCGCAATCTATCCCTCTGCGGTCGGGGGATTCGTAATGAACAATGTTATAATTTCGACCGGTGAACTCCCTATTCAGCTCTTCCAGAACGAAGCGGTTCTCAACTTCGCATAGTCCTACTATGTCTGCATCCAGGTCAGCCAGTACTTCCGCACAGTGTTCCAGTTTCAGATCGTAAATTTTCTGTGTCACATCCTTTTTGCCACCTAAGGCAAATTCCTCATCGTTCTTTCGTGGATCATCCTCCAGATCAAAGAGGTTCTCCACATTCCAGAAAGCGACGGTAAGCGTATCGCTGGCTGCTAGGAGTAGTGGGCATAAGAGAGTAAGCAGTAATTTTTTCATTATGTTAAGTCCTCATTAAAAGCTTTTTGAGCATTTGAGATAAATTCGTTTACTTTGGTGAGATCGTTCCTCATCCCTCCGTTCTTGACACCCGTGTGTACATCTACTCCGGCAGGCTGTACTTCACGAATTGCTTCGGATACATTCCCGGCATGTAGCCCGCCCGCCAGGATGACAGGACGCTCAGACAGTTCCACCAATCTGCGGCTGACAGTCCAATCGTGAGTGAGACCCGTAGCTCCCGTAGCTCCGGTAGCGGGATCATACGTGTCGGTGATGAAAGCGTCTACATGAGGTGAAAAGTGCTCTACAGCCTCTTCCAGAAGAACGAGATTGTCCTCCCGAATCACCAGACTCTTGATGATAGATAAATGGTGTGCTGCCGTTTTTATACGAGCGATTTCCTTAGTCGGGATATCGCCATGAAGCTGCACCCACGTTACTCTCAAGTAGCTGCAGAACTCTATGATCTCATCTGCTTTGTCAAGATATGTGATCAATACAGGAGTGGCTTTATCTTTGAGAAAGTGAATAATCTCTTTTGCAGATGATTCTGAGAGGTATGGGTTGTGTATATCGAGGCGGAGAGGGAATCCGATGGCATCCGAACCGGAAGAAACTATAATTTCGGCATCAGCGATATCGTGGACTCCGGCGATCTGGGTGTAGTTTTTCATAGGAATCAATTTATGGAATTTAACCTGTGAAGCGTCAATGGACAGTATTAAACTCACATCTCAACCTTATGGAAGCAACAAGATATAAGCACATCATCTGGGACTGGAACGGTACACTGCTGGACGACGCCAAGCTCTGCGTGGATATCATGAACGTCGTTCTCTCTCGTCGGAATATGCCGGTCATCTCCCTTCGACAATATCAGGAGCTGTTCGATTTTCCAGTTGTTGATTACTACGTAAGGTTGGGTTTTGATTTTAAGAAAGAGTCATTCGAGATTGTTGGAACGGAGTTCATCGATTACTATGAAGAACGACGACATGAAGCAAATCTGCAAAAGGATGTTATGGCGGTACTGAAAAGTATCCGGGAGGCAGGGCTTACACAGTCGCTCCTTTCTGCATATAAGCAGTCAACGCTCAACGAGCTGATTGAGTGTCACCGTTTGGGAGAATACTTTTTGAGAGTGATGGGATTGGACAATCACTATGCTCACAGCAAAGTCCATATCGGTAAAGCGTGGATGGACGAGCTGCACTACGGACCTCACGAAGTTCTCTTCGTTGGTGATACCGTTCACGATCATGAAGTGGCGGAGGCAATCGGAGCTGACTGTCTGCTGGTTACCAGCGGTCATCACCGTCGTGAAAAACTTGAAGCTTGCGGTGTGCCCGTTTTAAGTTCTGTCAGTGATGTGGTGGATTTTGCTGTGATGAAATATTGAGGATAGTACGATGAAACAAGGTACAGTAAAAGAATACGACAGATTTAAAGGGTTCGGATTTATATCTGGAGATGACGGCGAGGACTACTTTGTCCATGCCCGGGGCTTAAGAGTGGATCTTCAGGATCGAGGATTGCGGCCGGGTCAGCGAGTAGCATTCGATGTGGATATTGACATGAAGGGTGATAAAGCTGTGAATGTAAGACCGAAATGACCAAGGCCCTCGCTGGCGGATTTAGTCAGCTTACCGCAGGTTCCAGCAGTTTAAACGAAACGTAACTATCATCAGCCTCAAGGAGGGTCGGAATGCCCAGCGGTAGAGTGGCCAAATGGCTGCCGTGACCGCACGGGAAGTTGGAGACAATGGGATAATCGCCATCTCCGCAAACATCCATCACAATTTCATCTATAGACTTGCCAAATGGAATCTCTTCATCCTCGATGTTGGTCATCTGTCCCACAAAGATTCCGGCGATCCTGTCGAGTTTTCCGGCTCGCTTCAGGTGTAGCAGATCCCGGTCAATACGGTAGAATTTCTCATCCACGTCCTCCACGAATAGAATCGTCCCTTCCGTATCAAAGTCCCAGCGAGTGCCGATCATTTTAGAAAGTAGAGTCAAGTTCCCGCCGAAGAGTTGGCCGGTCGCACTCCCTTCTCGCAAGACTGTTGGCTTAAGATCATTGGGAAACTCCAGCTTAGAAGGATTATCACCACTGATGACGGACAAAAGATTGTTCAGTGTAAAGGGGTCTGCGGACTTCTCGAAGTTCCACAGCATGGGACCGTGGAAAGTAATAAATCCGCACTCTTTCTGTATAGCGCAGTGGAGGGCTGTGATATCGCTGAAACCGACAAAAATCTTAGGGTTGTTTCGAATGATCGAATAGTCAAGTCCATCCGTAACACGGATTGAACCGTAACCACCCCGGGCACAGATGATAGCATCAATCTCAGTATCGGCAAAAAGCTCTTCCAGTTCACGAATCCGTTCTTCCGTGGATCCAGCATACTGATTTTCTTGGAGATGACATGCTGAGCCGAATTTCACCATGTATCCTGCATCAGTCAAAACTTGAGTGGCAGTTTCGAGCTTATCCTTAGTCGTCCACCTTGCCGGTGAGGCGATACCGATGGTGCCTCCGCTTGGAAGTCGAGGCGGCTTTAAAATACTATTCAATCTCAATATTACCGTTGGCGATGTATTCCCGTTCGGAGAGCGACAGGTTGATCTCCTTTTCCGCTAATCCCGTAGGTCCCACGGCTCTAGAAGTTTCACCGCCATGACCTGGATCAAGACAGAAGGAGACACCAGAGAAATCCTGTCCGCTGAATAGCGATATAATCAACACTGAGAGATAAAGTGATATCTTTATATGATTCATAAGATTACTTCAGCAGCAGCAGTTTTCTGGTCAACTGAAATGTTTCTCCACTGCCTAAAGGGTTAAACTCAGCTTTTAGCAAATAGACTCCACTGGCTGCTTCATCTCCATTCCAGTTGAATTTATACTCTCCACTCTCAACTTTACTATTCACCAGTTCATCTACTTCCCGTCCGAGGATGTCATGGGCAGTTACCCTGATTTTGCCGTTTATTGGTAAATTGAAACGGATGACAGTGCTGGAGTTAAAAGGGTTGGGATAGGCATCTATTGAGAAGTGGTATGGGAGAGAAGATTCTCCTGAAACTTGCAAATCTTCCAGGAGCCACTGAGTGATTTCCACCATCAGTTCATCATTCGGTTCCGGGCCAAATAGCATCTCCGGGGGTGGGGCAGTGTACAGGAACTGATATGCCTGCACGCCGAATGAGTGTCCTTCACTATCTTCCAAAATAGTAGATCCAATGAATGGATCTATTTCAGCAGTGTTTATGGAATCCAATACATACCACGAAGTGTCTATCTGGAACGTTTGTCCCCAGAAACCAGTCATTTCATCTGGGGTAGCAGTTGATGGACCGGCAGAAAGACCCAGTTCCTCCAAATACAACTGACCCAAGGAATCGGAACTGAAACTCTCTAAGAGACGGCTACCAATTAGCCATGTGCCGTTGAAAAAGTCTCGTAATTGTTGTGTTAGCGAAGACGGTAGAGGATTAGCATCATCCAGAGTATAGATAATCTTTCCCTCATGTAAAAAATAAGTGGTATCCAGTTCGAATAGATCGTCGTTGACCGTTTCAAACGAGAAACCAATTCTGTCCAGCCTTTGACCAAGCAGCGCCACAAAAGGGTGGGATGATTCCGTCCATACACCGTCTGTTCCGTCAAAAGCATCAACAATGACCAATGGTAAATTGGAGTCTCCCAACCGTAGTCCATAAATGTCCGATTGTTCACTCTCATTTGGGAAAGGAGCATTGTCCACTGCCGTTAATTTGAAGTAGATGACCAAGTCCTGTGAGAAAGACGGGGCTATAAATTCAGAAGTGGTATCGGTCAGGACCGATTCATCGTGATTGCTGGTCCAAGTCTCCATATCATAGCTGAAGTAAAGACGATAACCAGCCAGGTCTTCTTCCGTGTTCGGCAGCCAGCAGATACGGAATCCCTCGCCTTCGCTTAGGACAGAGAGAAGAGTAGGTGCCGCTGGAGCTTCATTGTCCTGTTCAGTCACCTCGAATTCAACAGTCAGAGTGTCAATATTGTCTCTCGTATCCCAACAGAAAACTCTGGCGGTGTAGAATCCTTGCTCCCAATCGGTGACGTTCACGGATCCGTTATGGGTCAGGTGATTAGAGACGATGTAGTGATACACGCTGGTGTTGGAGCCCTGGTGGAATACGTTGTGGACGTATGAATCGGTAGCCGGGATTTCATCAAACAGGTAGGGGAATCTAGGGCCTGCCACTATGCTGTCATTCTGATCCACGATGTCGAAGCCAATCTTGTAGATACCGTTGTTCCCGCCGTAAGGACCCATGTCGGTTAGATCCGCAGCCCGACTGACAATATCCACCAGTCCGAAAACACGATTATCAGTGAATTGGTTCGTAGTGCCGTCCTTAAAGAAGCGGATATTCATCACTTCGGGTTCGTAAGGGTCCTCGAATGGATCCAGACCACCGCCATCCCGCAGGGCGTTAATCTCCGAACCGGGATATCCATCCTTGAAGTGGATGTGATTCCAGGAATTGGTCGTACCAAGGACAGTCTCAAAAGCGGTGACTTGATTACCCACAGAGAGCCCGGAGGCAGGATTTACATGTACATAAGCGTAACGTCCTACCCGAACCCAAGAGTTAATCCCGTAATCTGACGGCCAGCCGATGCTTGTGACAGTTCCATTAATAACAGAGTACACTTGGCCACCAGCAGATAAGTGCATGTCCACACCGTCGTGAAAGTGATCGATGGACCCAGATGTTCCTTCCCGGTTTTCGCAAAAAGTACCGTTGATCCAGTGCTGTTCGTCAAACGGTTCGCACGGCCAATTGTAGGAGTCAGCCCAAATGAGCTGAAAACTTCCAGCAATAATAAAGATAGATGTTAATTTGAATCGGTTCACGGAATCAGTCCCTAATCAGCACTGTATTCCAAAAGTTCTCCGTCTAGCTGGAGGAAAAACTTTCCATCCTCGATCGGTAGAATATTCACAACTTTGTGGTAATCCCGGCTCACGGAAATCTCAGAGTGGTCCAACGTCTGCTGATCAATGGTCATGATTCCAATGCTCCCCAATTCGTTTTTTCCTTCACTGTAGCGGCTGTCTCCGGCGTACAGGAGATGGACAGAAGAGCCTGCAGTAAAGAGTCCCAGCGGGATGAGTCTAGAGGGGAACTGAATCTCTGCCAAAGGTCTGTCGCTATTTGGTTTAAGGACAATCAGTCGCCTATTGTCTGCTGCGAACAATGTTTCATCCGCCCAAATCATTTTCTTGGGAAGAATTGTATAGCTGAAAGATGTGAAATCTTCTAGAGACAGTAGTATGAGTCTGTGCTGCTGATTGTATTCCTGCCCAGATGCAACTGTCCCGGAAATAGCGGCGTAGCCGCTGGTGGAAAGAGAAATATTCCGCAGGACAGTAAGCGGCAATTCCTTTATTTCAAAGGGGGAATCGTTCAGATTCCAAGAGAACAGTGCAACATTATCTGTTTGATCCAGAGCTGCAGATTTCATTCCAGCTAAATAAACATGGCTCGGCGAATGGTGTTCAATAGCTATAACCTTTTCATGATCTCTTTCATCATTGGAGAAGAGTGAATGAAATTCAGAAAGGGTGCCATCTTCATTCAGCAAGCGCACTTCTTGACTCTGAGGGTCGGTGATCACGATACGATTCCCGCCATCAATTGGGGAAAAGGAAGGAAAGGCATGATCCCAAGAGACATCTATTTCCCGGGAGAAAATCTCCTTTCCCTCACTGGACATGACTGATATGGCCATAGTTCTGGAAGAGAACTGAACCGGATGTTCGATGGTGACGACTACGAATTGCTGTGTTCTATTTGAAGTGGTGGATAGAACTTTCAGTACTTGTTCATTTTTATACTTCGTGATTGTTGGCCCAAGAGAGAGTTCATCTTCTATCCAGTAGCCGACGACTTCTCCAGCATGTGAAGTCAGAAGCTGAGCCCTCTCCGGAACGTCAAGAATGGTACGATTCTGAAGAGAGACCTGTCCAGAAAGTGATGAGATCGCAAATAGTGTAGCAAAAACAAGCGATAGATACCAAGTGTGTGTGTGGGTTTTGTACATCACTTCATTTTATATATATCATAGGTATAGCTTGCATGTATTCATTTACACTTAACTTACAAATATATACACCAGATGAAACTGGAAATCCTGTTTTATGTCTTGCATTCCAAATAATGGTATGTTCACCTGGAATAAAAGGATTATCTACAAGTGATATTACATGGCGTCCAATCAAATCGTAAATATCCAGTTGGACAACCCCCAAATCTGGAAGTGAGAAAGGAATAACTGTTGTAGAATTGAATGGATTGGGAAAGTTATAACCGAGTGAATAGGAAGCGGGCAAGGGTGTTCTGCTTGCAAATACAATATTGGATGGGTCAGATTCATTCCTGGATCGATCAGCTTGAGTAGCAATGTACAGGGCAGTAGAATCTTGGACATTTGAAAAATCTGATTGGATCGTATAGGGTTCACCGCCAAAGTGAATATCAATAATTTCAGATTCATCAGAGTTTATTAATTCTTCTGTTGAGCGGTAAAGAATTGACCATCTGTCTTCATTGGAATTGGATGGTATGATCGTAAGATCATGAGTAACCGAATCGATGTAGGTTAATATAAGGCTGGGAGCTTCTGGTGTTGACCCGTAGTTGCCCGGGATATTTCTTATCTTTTTTTTCTTGCTGAAAAAGGAGTTGCCGGCGGAATACCAGTAATCACGATCATCCCAGGATCCATAACTGAAAAACTGAAATCCATCAACCCATGGAATGGTACGGCAAGCTTCTACAATGGGATCATGATTGTCCCAGACATTATATTCTTCGAAGATGTATGATCCGGGACCCACGGTGAATAGTAGTCCGTCATTGATACCGGGTTGAATATACTGTCCCCAACATTCTGGACAATTACCCTCCAGCATTCCGTAAAAGCTTTCCGCAGTGTACCAGTGATAATGCATAGGCATGAGTTGATCAATATATCCTTCATTGAACCATAAAGCGGCATCCTGATAGACGGAGCCGTATCCCTGCCATCCTGACCAGTTATATTTTCCCAAAGCGGCCACAGAAAGACGAACGTGTGGTTTTACAACTTGAATAGAGTCGTGAAGAGTGTTAACAAACTCAGTGACTGACCCGCGCCACCATTCTTCCCATGAGGAAAAGCCGTCAGGTACCCCTGCCGAGTATGGATGCAGATAGTCATAAAGATACCTTCCGGAACGGTTATTGTTTAATGCTTCTAACTCTTCGTCGCTAATAATGCCGTCCATCCTTTGGAGTTCTTTTTCATGACTTACTTCTCCACGCAGACTGTTGGAATGTTCATTCCAACGGATATAATCTAGATGAAGACCGTCTATATCGTAATTATTGACAATTTCCATAGCCACATCAATAGTGTACGCTCGCACATCTTCCAAGCCCGGGGATAAGGAGCGATAAGAATCCATACTGTAACCATCTTGATCACGGCAAATCCATTCGGGGTGTTCGGCAGCTGGTGCACCTTCATAAGTACTGGAACACTGAAAAACATTAAACCACGCATGGAGTTCTAAACCTCGTTTGTGTGCTTCCTGAATTGCATACTCCAATGGATCATACCCTGGATACTGATACCCAGCATAATATCCCCACGGTTCATAGGACGATGTGTAGTAAGCTGTCCCACTTTGACGGACTTGAAACAGCACCGCGTTCATATTAGCTTCTTTATGGTTGTCCATGATCGTTTGGACATGTGCCTTATTAATATGGGCTGGAGCATTTCGGTCTATGTGATCCCAGGTTATCACCCATGTAGCACGGAATTCTTTATTTTGTTGGGAAAGAAGGGACGAACAGATTGCCAAGTAAAGTCCCAATCTCTTTAACATAATTATCATTTTATATCAGTAATAAATGAACAGAATTATTTAATGGTTTGCTTCTAAGATAAGTATATTGGATGAAATTTAACGTTAATAGTTTTAATGAACGTTAAAATAGATTTAAATTGTACTAGATCAACTTTTGACAGTGCAACTTATTTTACCCATTCATTATATAAATAAAAAAAGCCCCTTGGATCAAGGGGCTTTTTTTATAGTTAGTTAAGATTTACTTAAGCAACATCATCTGTTTGGACTTTTCAAAGTTTCCAAACTTCAGCGCATAGATATACATGCCGCTTGTAACATTCATACCGTTTGCATCTTTGCCATTCCACAAGACAGAATAGTTGCCTGCTCGTTGATATTCCCTGTCAACAAGCTTCACAATTTCCTGACCCAACATATTGTAAATAGTCAGAGAAATCGTGTTCTGAAGAGGAAGACTGTATTCAATCCTTGTCGTGGCGTTGAATGGATTCGGGAAGTTCTGTGCCAGTTTGTAATCTTCCGGCATGATGAACGTTATATCTCGAACGGTAACGGATCCATCATATTCAGCTAGACGAAAGACACGGTTCCCAGCTGGATCGAGCTCACCGCTTTCAAGAGTATCATTGACAGCTTGGTAAGGCAATAGAACTCCGAAATCTGCATCTCCCGGAAACCACGCTTTAGCTTTGAAAGCCCAACCGGAAGTTGCATCGTCAAGAGCATAAGAGCTATGAGTCCAACTTGAAGAATCCAGTGGGTTTCCTCCATCGGCAAGTTCAAACAAGTTAATGTCGCTCACACCGGCTGGTCCACCATGAATAACTCCACCGTCCCCAACGGTTGAAGTACCAAATCCGCCGCCGCCACCAAATTCGTGAATAATAGCAATCTCACTATTGCCGGTCCAATCACCAGGGCCGCCTGTTTGATCAAGGCTCGTGGCATCACCATCAGAGTCGGTGATCACAAACAAGCTTCCATCATAGTAACCGGTAACATAGACTTCGTCTTTTCCGTCGCCGTCATTATCAGCAGCAGAAGCGCCCAGAGTCCAGTCATCGGAAATCCCGAGTTTACGGTATGTTGTGTCGCCAATGGTGTAAGCATCAGGACCGGTTGCTTCAATAAAGAACATTGCCAGATTATTCCACGAGAAACAGGCTGCCTCCAAATTACCATCACCATCTGTGTCACAGATAATAATTTCCTGAGGACTTCCACCACCCAGAGCATTTTCTCTAACGCCGTCTTTATCGACATCCCGGGGTGCCATGGAATATTCTTCCACAATGGTGGCACCAAAACCGCCAATATCGCCGCTTACTGACAAAATGATGAACCGATCTTCAGAGTAGGGGGTTGAACCATCCTGAGTCCCATAATACGGATCCGATCCGCCATTATTTGCAAGAAGAATCTCATCCATTCCGTCTCCATCAATGTCTCCAACGGAGAATCCTTCAACACGGGATTCACCAAGTGAATCATTCAATGCACTAAACAGGTCAACCCGAAAAGCGGCTTCTGTCCCGTACCCGTTATCTGTGCCGTCCCATTCGTAAACATGCAGCCCTGCATCAGGATTAGACTCTCCTGTCCAGCGTCCAACGTGAAAGATGATTTCACCGTTCCCATCGCCATCCAGGTCTCCGGTATGCACATCGCGGGGTGTAGAATAATCTGCGGTTATTTCGGCAGATGCCCACACGAAGGCTAACGTATCCGTTCCGGCTTCTTCAAAGCAGAATACTTGGCCACCGTTTGAATAACTGGACACCCAAACTTCGTTGAGGCCGTCGCCATCTAGATCGGTACCTGCCAGAGCTCCACGAGAAACACCAGAGGGATCTCCGCCAAACAGACTGTCACCCGTGTCAGTTATGAACGAGGGAGCAACACCAGTTTGTACGACATCTCCAGCGAAAACAAAAGATACCGTGCAAATAATAATAAAAAGACCAGTAACTATTTTTCTCATCCTTACCTTCCTCCTTTTTCTTTTTGATTTTTTGTATAGAGCAGTTTATCGATTTTTTACAGCTATAGTCAAGTAAAATCCCCTAATAATTATATCTTAACTTGCTTTTGACTTTGTCATATCGATTGCAATAAATTCAACTTGATATGAAGGACGAAAAAGTGGAAAGGAATTATTGTGTGAATCTGAACCGTCAATTTCTTGTCCTTCTTTTATTAACATCTAATCTTTTTGCTGCGAGCGGCAAAGTTTCTGGTAGAATTATTAGTGCAGAAACGGGTGAACCTCTTCCTGGAGTTAATGTTATTATTGAAGAAGTATCACTAGGAGCTGCGACTGATTTGAATGGTGAATATGTCATTTTAAATGTACCCTCGGGGAGTTATACGCTTCATGCATCTTATATTGGATTTGCTAAGCATACTATTAAGGGTTTAAGCGTCTATACGGATCGGACAACCCGGCAAGATTTTTCCTTAAAACAGGAAGATATTGAGGGAGAAGAGGTTATAGTGGTAGCAGAAAGACCATTGATCCAGAAGGATCTAACAGCATCTCAAAAAACTCGAACAGCTGAGGATATTAAAGATATGCCGGTTGAAACCTTCTTGGGTGTTTTAACTACACAAGCAGGGGTAAACCAGGGTGCAGGTGGAGAGCTTCATATAAGAGGCGGTCGATACAATGAAGTTGGGTATTACATAGATGGAATATCAGTAACCAATCCTTTTTTCACAAATTCCCTTGCCACCAATGTAGCCAATAAAGCTATTGAGGAGATGAGAGTTGTAAGTGGTGCCTTTAATGCGGAATATGGGAATGCCATGAGTGGAATTGTTAATCTTGAGATCAAAGAGGGAGGTCCAACATACGAAGGCAGTTTTTCCATGTATACCGGTGATTATCTCTCTAGTGATACCAAGATTTTTATGAATATTGACGAGGTAAATTATTTATCCAATCAAGTTATTGAAGGAACGCTTAATGGTCCGGTACCTCTGCTTTCTACCGGGAGGAAATTCACTTTTAACGTAAGTGGACGATACAGTAATAGTGACGGATATTTATATGGGAAACGGGAGCATCTGCCGGATGATTATGCAGATTTCAGGGTATCTGATTATTGGTATATTGAATTAGGTGGTGATAATAAATATGTACCTATGAATCCGTCAAACAGTTTGAATATGCTTACTAAACTAACTCTTAGAATTACCCCTAAGTTGAAAGTGTCAACACAAATGCTTCACGATCAACGCAATTGGAAATCATATAACCATGCGTACAAATACAATCCTGATGGCACTTACAATCACTTTACTGCAAATGACAATTTTTCTCTAAAGTTATCCCAAGTCTTCACAAAAACATTTTATGAAGCAAACGTGTTTTATTCTACTACGGATTTTAGCCAATATGTTTATGAAGACCCATTTGATGAAAGATATGTTTCTACAAATACTATTCAGGGAGCTCCTCCGACTACGACCTTCGTTTTCGGAGGTACACAGATGGGTCATTATTACCGGGAGTCTATATCCAAAGGAGGTAAATTTGACCTGACCAGCCAGATTACCAGTAAACATGAGATAAAAATAGGTGTTAGTGGTAGACTGGATGATCTTGAAGAAGACAATTTCACCGTTCTCTATGATGGTTATAATTACCCAGTACCCACGGTTCTTCCTGCGAATGATTCCCCGAGCCATAACTATTATAACAAAAATGCATTTTTTGCCTCTTCCTACATTCAGGATAAAATTGAATACACTAACATGGTTGTAAATGCGGGTATCCGGTACGATTATTTTGATCCTAATGATAATTACATTGTGGATCAGTTAAATCCCGAGGGAGAAAGAGAGGAAGCCAAACCCAAATCAATGATCTCACCACGACTAGGTGTTTCATTTCCCATCACGGATCGCGGAGTTCTTCACTTTTCCTATGGACATTTTTATCAAATGCCAACGCTGAGACGACTTTACAAAACCAGCATTTTTGGTGCTAATCTGTCACCGACGATCGGTTACAGTAATTTAAAGCCGGAAAAGACGGTAATGTATGAGTTTGGACTTCAGCAGCAACTGTCTCACATTATAGCAGTTGATGTGAGCGCTTACTACAAGGACATTCGGGATTTGCTTGCCGTTCAGTCCATAGATTATCAATCCCCAACTTACGGACCTGCTTCCTATAGCATTTATCTGAACAAAGATTATGCAACGGTGAAGGGTTTTGCTATCAGCTTAACAAAACGGTACGATCGTTTCTCTAAGACGTCTGCTTTTATTGATTATGCTTATCAGATGACCGATGGAAATGATGTTAACTCTGGATCCTTCTACTTCAACGCATTGACAGGGGAAGAAGAGGAGAAAAGAATTGTTCCCCTTAATTGGGATCAATGGCATGTTTTTAACGCTACTATCACTATCAGCGATCCAAATAACTGGGGCATCAGTGTAATCGGTAAACTTTCAAGCGGTTGGCCTTATACGCCAGATATCCCCAATGCTAATTATGTCCCTGAATCTAATAGCGCTCGAAAACCTTGGCAGAAAAGTGTAAATGTCAGAGTGTATAAAACCGTGAATGTGGGGAAAATGAATGTGGTTATATTTACCAAAATTTTTAATCTTTTTGATACGAGAAATGAAAGATACGTTTATGATGATACTGGTAGATCTGGTTATACTTTTATAAATCGAACCAATCAGGAAACAGAAGCATTTATAGAACATTATGGCGAGCCCGGTGTTCATACCTGGGAAGAATATCAAGTTAGACCTCATTACTATAGTACTCCCCGATCAGTACAGATGGGGCTTTCACTGGATTTTTAATGTTAATCAGGAGTTGTTTGTAAATGAAGCTTAAAATAGAAATTTCAAGAACTTCTATTTTTCTTCTTTTGATAAGTGTATTCATAATTATTCCTTTCAATACTCTCTCCAGTCAATGGAGGTTCTTTGGAAAGAAAGATAATACAGCCATGCACGAACTTGTGCCTGAAAAGGATTGGCCTGAGTGGAAATACCGCGACTACTACGACTGGCGTAACACGGCATTGATGAGACAGTTGGATGATGAAGATGACCCGCAGATACTTAGACGGCAAAAAGCTATTCTTGTAGGTAATAAGATTTCCGCTGAAATCTGGAATTTTGGATCTATTTCCAGCCCCGGAAATCATACTTCCGATATTGTATGGGAAGGACTCGGATATGGATATGAATTTGGTCCGTTTATTTGCGCAGAAGTTGAAGTGACTCCATCCAGCCATCAGGATGCTTACATCAAGACCGATGAACTTGGAAATCCGGTTATCAACGAGGAGGGCGACACTGTCTGGGTAGCGAGAGTCATTAGTGATGGTTTGGTTTCTCTGGGAGGTGAAGTATCACCTGATGGTCAAGAATTCTGGGGATGGCAGCCTCTTGCATATAACAATGAGCTTGTTCCTTATGCTGATCCTAACAGCAATTATATTCCCACATCAAATGATGTGGACCGCGATGGTGATGGTAAACCAGACAGCTGGCCTGAAGGGTGGTACAATGAGAATCTAAAGGAATTTGTTTGGCCCGGCGCTCTAAAACAAGGTGCATCTAATTCTGATATGGAAAGCTTCTTTGTGGTGGACGACCGAACTAACAAGGAATTTGAATATTATCCAATCAGCAACGATTCTACCCGTAAAGGACTCGGAATTGAAATTGAATGTCGGTATTACCAGTGGTCCAACCCTTTAGCTGAAGATATTATTTTTCTTATTTACAAAGTTACTAATGTCAGTGACAAAGATCTTGAGGAAGTCATATTTGGAATGTGGGGTGATCCCCATGTTGGCGGATATGCAAACTGGCAGGATGACCTCTCCTTTTTTGATCAAGATATAAATATGGTATACTGCTGGGATGAAGATGGAGTCAGTGATGTGTCTGGACGTCCCCCGGGGTATTTTGGCTATAAATTTCTGGAGAGTCCAGGGAACCCATATGATGGTATAGATAACGACGATGATAATATGATAGACGAAAGCCGGAGTGACGGAATCGATAACGATTTAGATTGGGATGTTGAAAAACATGATGTTGGAGTTGACGGTCTTCCTAATACTGGCGACGAAGGTGAAGGAGATGGTGAGCCAACCGCAGGAGATCCTTTTGATATCCGCGAACCTGGAGAACCTAATTACGAATGGACTGACTTGGACGAGGCGGATATGGTGGGGTTAACAGGATTTTCCTCACCTGTGTTCGGAGGAAATAACACCATATCAGAAGATCATCACGTATTCGAAGATTTTTTGACTCCGGGAGTATTTGACTCTGCAAATGCCAATACGGCCGGAGATTATATTTTCATCTACAGCTCAGGACCGATTGATCTACCTGCTGGAGAAGCTCGGCGGTTTTCAGTCGCATTGTTGGTAGGACAAAATTATCAAGATCTTACACTGAATGCTGTGACAGCTCAAAGCATATATGAGCGGAATTATCAATTTGCAAAACCTCCTGAAAAACCTAAGGTCACAGCTGTTCCAGGCGATGAGAAGGTGACCTTCTACTGGGATGACGTGGCGGAATCTTCTGTGGATCCAATTTCAGAAACAGAAGATTTTGAGGGGTATGTTATCTATCGCAGCACCGATCCGCAGTTCTTGGATCAGCAAACAATCACAGACGCTTACGGTTCGAATTTTCTGTTTACTCCACTAGAAATGGTGGGAGGAGCCCCTGCCCGATTTGACCTTGATAATGAATATAGCGGTTTAAGTGATATTCTTTATACCGGGCATGGTATTCCCTATAACCTTGGCAACAATACTGGAATCCTGCACTCTTTTGTGGATTCTAACAATGTGATTAACGGTCAAACATATTATTATGCCGTTGTCTCTTATGATCATGGAGACGATAGCTTGGAGATAGCTCCCGCAGAATGTTCCAAACTGATTACACTAAATCCTGAATCGAACGAAATTTTCCTCGATGTGAATACAGTACAGATCATTCCTCGCTCTCCCGCTGCAGGATATGTGGAAGGACAAGTAATAGATGATGATATTTTACACCTATCGGGAATTGCTACAGGGAACCTGAGAGTGGAGATTATCGATCCTATGAAAATAGAAGATCAGGATACATTTAAAGTAACTTTTCAGGAGTCGCCAACTCGGTTTTCCATTGAGGACCTGAAACTCATAGATGATCAGTTTATCGCCAATGTAGATAAATTTATCTCTCTTTCTCATAAGAATATCAATGATAGTACTTTTTATCTTACAGATACGGCAGAAGTAAATATCTATAACAGAGATGTAGATTATGAACTTGATGCAGAATTCGGTCGTATAAAAGCCCTCGCTACTGGAGATTTGGAGGATGGAACCCTCTATTTTGCCAAGTATACCTACCTACCGATTTTTGAGAGCCAGTTGATAGATAATGAAGAAGCGAATCCTGTATTTGATGGGATGAAGATCTTTGTTGAAGACCAACCCTTGGAGATTGACATTTCAAAGACGGGATGGAATGCATTAAATCCGACAAATTATACTGCAGTTGTCGGAGTGTATTCACAAGGTGGGAACTCTTATCCGGCAGATTATGAAGTTCGTTTTGCATCATCAATTGTTGACACAGGATCTTATTCAGGCATTTTTACTCCATTCAATATATATAAAACCACTATGGGCATGGTTCCTGAAAAGCAGAGGTTTGCAATTATCAAAAAACCGCCCGATGTAAGCAATGATACCTGGGACACGCACGATGAAATCGTGTTGTTTGAGGGAGAGGGATTTGGATCGCCAACTTGGATGATTAAATTCTTTGAACCAAGTGAGGGAACACCTGTTCTTCCGACGGAAGATGACATTTTCTATGTCTTTACTTCTCGCCCATTCTATGAAGATGATGTATATACTTTTGCTACGCAGGCATCTTATATAGACAATCAGCTCGGGGAAGCAAGTTTAGATCAAATATCGGTAGTTCCAAATCCCTACGTAGTAACTAATGTTTTGGAACAACTAGATCGCCAAAATCCGAGAGACCGTGGTCCTCGACGGGTATATTTCAACCATTTACCTACAGAGTGTACGATTCGTATTTATACAATGTCAGGTGAATTAGTAAAAACCCTGTATCATCAATCTGATCTTGATGATGGTAAGGAATTTTGGGATCTGACGACGAAAGATAATTTCCCAATTGCTTATGGTGTTTATATCTTTCACGTGGATGCCGGAGAATTGGGGCAGAAGATTGGTCGTCTTGGTGTCATTAAATAATGAAAAAGCAAAAAATAAGATGAAGTCAACTATCAAGATTCAACTTTTGTGCCTACTTGTCTTTGGGAACTTTGGTTGGTCCCAATTGGATAACGTGCAGACGATCACTAAAACAGGGACCACTGCAGCACAATTCTTGAAGATTGGTGTAGATCCAAGAGGATCATCTATGGGGAATGCTTTTACAGCGATGCCAGGAGATGTCAGTTCTATGTTCTGGAATCCTGCTGGGTTAACCGCTGTAAAAAGGATCGAATCCATGTTTGTTGAAAGTGATTGGCTGGCAGGAGTGAGTTATAATTATTTGGCTCTTGCACTACCGATTCGTAGTATAGGTGTGCTAGGGATGAGCATCACAAACTTATCTGTTCCTGAAGAGATCGTTCGTACGGTAACTGACCCGGAGGGCACTGGAGAATATTGGGATGCACAAGATCTGGCAATCAATCTTGCTTTTGCTAGAACTTTAACTAACAGGTTTTCTATAGGTGCAAATATTAAATATATTCAACAGAATATTTGGCATGCCACCGCCGATGCATTTGCTGTGGATATAGGTGCTCTGTTCATCACACCGTGGGGAGTCCGATTGGGGGCAAGCCTTGCCAATTATGGTAATTATATGAGACTGTCTGGACGGGATCAAAAATTAAGTGTTGATCCTGATCCTCAGAACCAAGGAAACGTTGAATTTGTAAATGCCATGTATGAGACAGATTATTTTCCTCTTCCACTCATGTTTCGTGTAGGATTATCAGGAGAGATTATAAAAACCAATGCATTGCGGCTTAGTTTTGGTGTGGACGCACTGCATCCAAACGATAACAGCGAAGCGGTTAACGCTGGGCTTGAAATGGCAATGGGTGAGACTATTTTCCTCCGGGGTGGACATGCAAACCTGTTCAGAGAAGGTGCCGAAGAGGGATTTACACTTGGTGGAGGGATTCATTACAGGTTAAAGAGTAGTCCTACAATTATTAAGATAGATTATTCCTATTCTGATTTTAGCAGGTTAGAAGGAGTCCAACGAATATCCATGGGGATTAAATTTTAGTCTCCCTTTACGAAATCCCCAGATTTACTGTTCGTAAGAGAGAAGGTAATTTTATCATCAGAAAGCTATTTTCTAAAGATTTGTTATATAAATTATATAAGTAATTCATGAATAAAAAACTAAGCGTCATCTTTGTTTATCTAATTTTTGTTATCTTTCCTCAATCTGGATTTTGTTTCTCTGATATCGCTCAGAAAATATCAAGTCAGATAGTCTCCCGCGTATTAAGGTCTGGACAAGTTGTAGAGCTCATCGGTATTACCGAGGATTATACTAATATGGGTAATATTGAAGGAGTAGCTATCCACATTTATTCGGAAAATATTCCAGATGTTTCTCTCCGTTTTCAATATGATAATGGTAACTGGTCGGAGTGGCAAAACGCCCAACTGTTTGCTGAGCCGTTTTCGTACCGTTCCATTGCCTGGTTCAGGGGTG
>Ga0207984_1000405_pt1 | contig 26602 bp, 26 predicted proteins | sample ETNtaG_30_FD_185760 | JGI IMG/M metagenome (GOLD analysis project Ga0207984, IMG submission 185760) | Marine microbial and viral communities from oxygen minimum zone, Eastern Pacific Ocean - ETNP201306PF43B (SPAdes) (version 2) | ecosystem: Environmental > Aquatic > Marine > Oceanic ...
TAAAGCTAAAAATACTACATAATTTCTCAGAGCATAGCTGTTTGTACAAATATTTATAATTACGTAGAAATAAGCTATTACGCAATCTGTTTTAGTATGATAATTTTGTTACCAGATATGGTATTATTTTTTTAATTGATATATTAGCGACTAAATAATTAATAACTTAACAAACTAATTTACTATGAAAAATTATTTTTTAACACTTTTATTGCTAGTTTTTGCAAGCATTGGCTTTGCACAAGACCCTCCTTTAACAGAACAGGAAAAATCAGAATTATTATCTAAAAGTCCGTTTAATGTAATCTATCCTACATCAATATTAAAAAGCGCAGATAAATATTTTGAATCACAGATGGGATTATATACTAAAGGAGTAATTAATGAAAAAGATGCTCACCTTATAGCACTTGGAACTGCTGCCGCTACTAAATGCGATTACTGTGTTCCATATCATGTTACTGAGGCAAGAAGGCTAGGAGCAACAGAAGAAGAAATTAAAACAGCAATCTTAATTGCCGCTGATATTATGCGCATGAGCACGCTATTCTATGGTAATGAATATGACTTGGATGCTTTTAAATTAATGCTGCGTGGACCAATGAGTGTATTGGTAGTTAATTATGAATTAAAGGATATTAGCCTTGATGATCATGCTAAACTTGGCGCTCAGGTAGCACCTATGTTTACATCTGAAAATGTACATGGACTTATTGGTAAAACCTTTATTGGAGATACTGATGATGGTGTCTATGGTGGTGTGTACTATTTCACAGATCAAGCTTCCATGAATGCTTATCTAAACTCTGATTTATGGAAAGGGATTGTAGCACACCCAAATTTAGTTAATTTCACAACAGAAGTTTATTCTGTTGCCCCAATATCAGAGGTTACAAATGGGATTGCGTCTGCAAGAAAAACTTCTAGTAATGGCGATGATGCGAAAGATATCCGCGTTCTAATTGTAAATTACGAACTTGAAAACATGACACTTGAAGAGCATGCCGAACTAGGATCAAAGGTAGGTTCAAATTTTTCACCTGAAAATATAGATGGTTTAATTGGAAAGACCTTTATTGGAAATACAAGCGATGGTGTTTTTGGTGGTGTGTATTATTTTACTGATGAAGACTCTATGAATACATATTTAGAATCTGATTTATGGAATGGAATTGTAGCCCATCCCAATCTGGTAAATTTCACAACCGAAACCTATGGAGTTGCATCAATTTCTACAATATCAAATGGAGTACCAGTTAAATAATTGATGTTAGAATAGAAAAATTTCAAAAGGAAATAAAGAGATATAAATTTCCTCATATTACAAAAAAAGCTCACCTGCCTGGTGAGCTTTTTTATTTGGTCATTTTATGCTCTTTTGTAAACAATAGCAACAACAGTTACATCATCACCACCCATGTTTATTGTCATACCATAGGGCCGATCATCTGTTATTTTTATTTGTGATTTACCAGCTTTTCCTGTAAGCTGCTGCCATATGGTCACTGCCTGGTGTACTCCAGTGGCACCGGTTGGATGTCCCCATCCTATTAAACCACCAGTTGTATTCATTGGCATTTTACCATCTCTTGCTGTATTGCCAGAGGCAACATAATCCCATCCTTCTCCATCTTTAGCAAGACCTATCGCCTCGGTTGATAATACACCTGCAATTGAGAAACAGTCATGAGTTTCAATTGTTCCAACTTGATCTATTGTAATACCTGCATTTTCCAGTGCCCTTTGGGATGCTTTTTTAATTGTTTCAAGTTCGGTAAGGTCTGTTGGTGGAATTGAATACCATAGTTATAGTAGTGGCGATCCCTTTAACACACCAGAAGCAGCTGCACGAACAACGTATTACGGTATTACCGGATATCCAACAGCACAATTTGACGGAGAATATAATGAAGTTGTTGGCGGAAGTAATACACAAACTATGTATGGTTACTATCTTCCTATTGTGAACGCAAGAATGCTGGTACAAACTGAATTTACAGTTGACATAACGGGTGACAATACCGGTGATCTTTATGATGTTACTGTAACTGTTGGAAAGATAGCAGCATATTCAGGAACTAATCTGGTTGTGCATCTAGCCTTGACCGAAACCGATATTCCATATAACTGGTATGGTTTAACTACTATTGATTATACTGAAAGATTAATGGCTCCTGGAGCTTCTGGTACTCCCGTTACTTTTCCAACCAATAACAGTACCGTTGAAGTTGAGCTTAACTTTACTTTCGATAACTCATGGGTAAAAGATAACTGTGAACTTATTGCATGGATACAGGATAACTCTAACAAATATGTACTACATACAGCAAGTGTAATGTTACCTGATCTCGAGCCTGGTACACCTACATGGGTAGCTGATTTTGATGCCGAACCAACTGATATCTGTGAAGTTGGTACTGCTCACTTTAGTGACCAGAGCATCGGAAATGTTCAAACGCATTATTGGACTTTTGAAGGTGGTAATCCAGCTACTTCCACTTTGATGAATCCAAATGTTTATTATGATGAAATTGGAGAATATGATGTGCAACTTGTGATATCCGATGGCTCGAACTACGATACAGCTTTCAAAGAAAATTATATTAAGGTTCACGATCTCCCTGATGTTGTTTTTGGAACTGTTGAAGATCTTTGTAATGAGGACTGGGATCCGTATACCTTAACTCAAGGAACTCCTGAGGGTGGTATTTATTCCGGTGAATATGTTACTGAAGGGATGTATTTCCACCCAACTGAATCAGGTGTTGGTCAGTTTGATGTAACATACACATATACTGATGAGTTTGGGTGTGAGAATTCAGATGATCAGGTAATAAATGTTGTGAACTGTGTTGGTATAGATGAAACATCAGAAACCGTTGCTCTTGAAATTTATCCAAACCCAACTTCTGGTAAATTCAATTTAAATATCAAAGCTGACGAATTTAATAACGCCGAGTTAACAGTAATTGATATTGTTGGTAAAGTAATTTACGAGCAGGACAATCTTAATGTACAAGGCTCACAAGAAATAAATATAGACCTAAGCGAACATCCAAGTGGAATATATTTTGTTCAAATAAAAAACGAAAATTATAGCGTAAGCAAAAAGGTATTCCTGAAATAATATAAATTAATACTTCATAATAAGCTGCGCCTCTTGAAGTTTAAGAGGTGCAGCTTTTTTTTATCTTTGCAAAAAATGTCTAATCTATGCAATTAAGCGAACAGGAAATAATAAGACGCAATGCTCTTCAGGAGTTATATAAACTTGGCATTAATCCTTACCCGCCTGAAGAATTCAAAGTAAATGCATACGCTGATGACATTAAAACGCAATTCCCTGATAACAATAACCTGTATCAGGATGTTACTTTAGCCGGGCGAATAATGAGCAGACGTATCATGGGTGCTGCCTCGTTTTTGGAACTAATGGACTCAACAGGAAGAATTCAGCTTTACTTTAAACGTGACGATATTTGTTCGGGTGAAGATAAAACTTTATATAATATTGTGTTTAAACGTTTGCTTGATATTGGTGATATCATTGGTGTATCAGGTAATGTTTTTGTGACAAAAATGGGTGAAATAACCGTACATGTTAAGGAATTTACTATCCTGTCAAAATCATTACGGCCATTACCAATTGTGAAAGAAAAAGATGGCGAAGTTTACGATGCCTTTACTGACCCCGATCAAAGATATCGTCAGCGATATGTTGATTTGATTGTAAATGATGGTGTAAAAGATACATTTGTAAAAAGGGCAAAGGTTATCCGTTCAATGCGAGATTTTCTAAATTCATTCGGATATCTGGAAGTCGAAACACCTATTCTTCAAGCAATTCCAGGGGGTGCAGCCGCAAAGCCATTTAAAACACATCATAATGCACTCAATATTCCACTTTACTTGAGAATTGCAAATGAACTTTATCTTAAAAGACTTATTGTTGGAGGATATGATGGAGTTTATGAATTCGCTAAAGATTTTAGAAATGAAGGTATGAGCCGTTTTCATAATCCTGAATTTACACAAATGGAAATTTATGTAGCTTACAAAGATTATTTCTGGATGATGGAAATGACAGAGCAGATGGTTGAAAAAATTGCTCTGGATCTGCACGGTACCACTAAAGTTCAGGTTGGGGACAATATTTTGGATTTTAAAACTCCGTTCAAGCGATTAAGCATTCTTGATGCAATTAAAGAATATACAGGCTACGATGTAAGTAGTATGGATGTTGAACAATTAGTTGATGTATGTAATAAACTAGGTGTTGGAACTGATCCGTCGATGGGCAAAGGAAAGCTAATTGACGAAATATTTGGAGAAAAATGTGAAAGCTCATTTATACAACCTACATTTATAACTGATTATCCTGTTGAAATGTCTCCTTTGTGTAAAAGACATCGGGGTAACCCTGAACTAACTGAACGTTTTGAGCTCATGGTTAACGGCAAAGAGCTAGCCAATGCATACACGGAGTTAAATGATCCTATTGATCAGCGAAAAAGATTTGAAGAACAAATGGAACTTGCTGCAATTGGTGATGACGAAGCTATGGTAATTGATCAGGATTTTCTTCGTGCTATTGAATATGGTATGCCGCCCACATCAGGAATGGGTATTGGAATCGACAGGCTTGTAATGCTAATGACTAATCAACCATCCATACAAGAAGTATTATTTTTCCCCCAAATGCGCCCTGAAGCTGTTAAAAAGATCTTTACAGCTGAAGATTATGTAAATCTTGGAATTTCACCTGATTGGGCCCAATATTTAATTCCTGCAGGCTTTGTAAATCCTGAAACCTTGAAGAAATCAAAACCAACGGTAATACAACAAAAATTAAACGGATATAGAAAGAAAAACAAATTAGACATTCCGTCAATCCAGATTGAAGATATTAACAATTGGCTGGCGATAATTAATTAATTCACATTCTCAAAAACATAGATTAATTTTATATTTTTAGGGTCGTCATTTTGGGTTTGCGAAAATTTACCGATAAAATCTGTTATGCAAACCTATATTTGTATCATGTTTTGCTAACAACCAGCTATCTTGAGAAATTTTTTAATACTTCTCGTTTTCTTAATTCTCATACCTACTGGGATTATTGCGCAATCATAATAATACAACAAGTAATTTCAGATCGTATTGGCAACTAAACGCAAATGCTGGTTCAAGTCTTTTTTTTGGTGATATTAAGCAATACCAAATTTGGCCTGTTTCTAACAATGAAAATGAGTGGCGGTACGCTGGAGGATTTCAGCTAATTAAGCAAATATCACCAATTTTTGGATTAAGAGGACAGGTACTATTTGGTCAACTGTCAGGAACCAGAAGAAGTCTGAACAAATATTTCGAAACAGATTATATTGAATTTAACCTCAACACAACTGTTAGCCTTCGAAATATAGTTAGCAAATACCGATCAAATCAATTCTGGAATATTTATTTCTCAATTGGAGTAGGTATTACAAATTACAATACGGAAGTGAAAGATCTGACGACAAAACAAGTGATTCAAAGAGTGGGTTATGGAAACGGAAGTAGTTTTGGTGGGAGAACTTTACAAGGGATACTTACCGGAGGACTAGGTATAGATCTGAGACTAAGTAACAAGTGGAGTTTAAACTTAGAGTCGGCAAACAGAATTATGAATTCCGATGATATGGATGGAAAAATCAGCGGATTTAAATATGATGTTTATAATTATACTTCAGTTGGATTCTCCTTTAAATTTGGAAAAAGTAATCGAGTTAAAACTGATGATAATTACAGCTATTTTAAGCAAAAAGAGAAATCAAAAGATGAAGATGAGGGCGATTATCATTACAACAAACCTCTTGAGCCACCTCAAATTGATTTACTTAACGTTGCACCAGTAACTGTATCCAAGTTAATTTCACCCCCGATTGAAGAAAAAGTAATAAAGGAACCAGTTGAGATAGTTGTAGTTGAACAACAACCTGAAGTTATTCAAATTGAACCCATTTCTGGACTAGAATACAGAGTTCAAATAAGTGCTAAATATGATAGAGCGATTTCGATACAACACCTTAGTAATTTATATAACATCCCTGCTTCAGAGATTCGAGAAAATACTTATAATGGTTTCTACATCTATACAGTTGGCTCTTTCCAATCTTACGAACAAGCGCGTGAAAGAAGAAACCAACTAAGAAGCTACAATAAAATATATGATGCTTTTGTTGTTGCTTTTAGTAACGGACAACGACTGAATAAACTACCACAATAAGTTTACTATGCCTGAAAGTGACTTTGATTATGACCCAAAAAAAGATAAGCTTCCGAAAGTTGTAACATTTTGGATTATAGTTGCATCAGTTGGTATGGCAATCTATTTGTCAATGATATTAGTGTGATTTTTGTAATCGTTGAACCTACTAATAGGCTGTTAGTTCCTCTTCGTTTTTAAATTGCTATATTGTTAACAATCAATAAGCAAATCACAAGGAATATCAAATAGGCATTCACTAATAATTTACTATTTTTGTTGAAAAGCAAGTATATGAATGCAATTGAACTTTTCAATAAACAAAAAAAGCAACTGGCAGTACTAATTGATCCGGATAAATTGTCACCGGATCAATTAGCAAATACATCTGATATAGCGCAAAAAGCAGGAGTTGATTTTTTATTTGTTGGAGGTAGTCTGATGACAAGCGATACCTTGTTTCATTGCATACGTACTTTGAAAGAAAACAGTAATATCCCTGTTATATTATTCCCAGGTAATTCTTATCAAATAAGCCGAAATGCTGATGCCATGTTATTCTTATCACTAATATCTGGGAGAAACCCTGATATGCTTATAGGTATGCATGTGTTGTCAGCACCATATATAAAACTAAGCGGACTTGAAACTATCCCTACAGGTTATATGTTAATTGATAGCGGCAAGCCTACATCAGTAACATATATGAGTAATTCGTTTCCTATACCCAACAACAAAAAGGATATTGCAGCATGTACCGCTATGGCAGGTGAAATGCTTGGCCTGCGTACTATTTTTATGGATGCGGGTAGTGGGGCTTTACAAACTGTTCCTGAAGAAATGATAAGTTTTGTTAAAGGATCAATAGAAATACCTTTGATTATCGGAGGAGGTATACGTACAGCAGAAAAAGCAAAAAGTGTAATTGAAGCTGGGGCCGATATTATTGTTGTGGGTAATCATTTTGAAGAAAACCCTGAATTGATTTATGATTTCGCTGAAACCATTGCTACATTTAACTAAAAACAACATTACAATTCATATAAAATAATTTTTTAAGTTCAATTTAAACTTTAAAAAAATGAAGACAATAAACCACTTTTTGCTGTTTGTTATGCTTGGAGTACTTGCTCCGCATGCCATTATTTCTCAAGAAATTAATCCAATTCTTTATGAGAATACATGGCAGGATAACGAAATAAGATCAATGAACGGATATAATATTACAAAGATTTTTGGCCAATTACCTAATGATGATGCTACTTACAATTATTCACCTATTACAGCAGTTGGATATAAAAATTTAAGCACTCTTGAAAGTAATTTTAAGAAGGTTGCAGAAGTTCAAAAATGGGAACCAAAAGTATTGGAGGAAAACTTAGTAAGTCTTCAAAAGAACGCTGTTGGAGGTCAAATTCAAATTTACCTAACAAGATATACTGAAGAAAGGGCAAATTTTCAATGGTTCTTTGTTATCATTCGTGGTATTGATGACAAGGGTAAAATATGGGAGTACGATCTCCCATATCAAGCACCACAAAATCCTGTAAACAGTGGTTGGTGGAACTATACGACTATTGAGGTACCCGTTGATTTACCCGATAAATTTTATATCTATCTTGATGATAAAAAAGTGAATTTTTATCAGACTTCAAATTCTTAGTTGAAAAATCAAGCTCCCAACCATAACAAATTAATTAATTCACAATGAACAGTTCATTAAGAATTTTACTGGCTTTTGCTTTAATCGCCGGGAACTTATTATTAGTAGCTCAAGATAAGATGCTTACTCTTAAAGATGCTACTTATATGAATCGTGAGCTTTATCCTGCTTCTGTATCGCAATTACAATGGATTGGACAATCAAGCTATTATGCATATGCAAAAGATAATTCTATTTACAAGGTTGGTGCAAAGAACGGAACAGAAACTTTGTTGTTAGATATCGACATGTTAAACAGCAGCTTGAATGAACATAATTATGATTCATTGAAAAGATTACCACGATTAAAGTTTTTTAGTGATGATGCCTGCAGATTTAAGAGCAAGAATAATTATTTTGTTTACAATTATAATGTGCATGAATTGCATTGGATAAATAGTGTTCCTGACACAGCTGAGAATATTAATTTTGAAAAAGATACTCGGTTTATTGCTTATACAGCTGGCAATAATATATTCATCAGTATAGATGGAAATGTACATCAAGTTACTTTTGATGAGGATAAAGAGATTGTTAACGGACAAGCTGTTCACCGTGTAGAGTTTGGAATAACTAAAGGTATATTTTGGTCACCTGACTCAAAAAATCTAGCTTTCTATCGTAAAGATGAAACAATGGTAACGAATTACCCCTTGGTTGACATTTCTTCACGAATAGCAAAAATTGAAAACACAAAATATCCAATGGCAGGAATGAATAGCCATCAAGTGACTCTTGGCGTTTATAATCTTGAAACTGAGAAAACCGTTTTTATTAAAACTGGTGAACCTGCTGATCAATATTTAACATCTATAACATGGGGACCAGAAGGTGAATACATTTTTATTGGTTTATTAAATCGTGAACAAGATCATCTGAGGCTAAACAAGTATAATGCCTCAAATGGTGAGCTGGTATCCAATATTCTGGAAGAGCAAAATCCTAAATATATAGAGCCTGAAAATCCAATGTATTTTTTACCTGACAGAAAAGACCATTTTATCTGGCAAAGTGAACAAGATGGATGGAATCATCTTTATTTATACAATACAAAGGGTGAACTGATCAAACAGTTAACCAAGGGTAATTGGGTTGTTACTGATTTGCTCGGTTATTATGGAGATAATAAGATCTGGTTTAGAGGGACAAAGGATAGTCCGCTTGAAAATAATATTTATTCATTGGATATCGGATCTGATAAAATAACAAGAATATCACCATATCAGGGGAGTCATACTGCATATGTAAACAATTCAGGAAAATATATCATTGATATTTTTAGTAACACTAAGATTAGCCGTGAGTATATTCTGCTTAATAATAAAGGTAAAAAACTAAGAGTAATTAAAGAGGATAAGCAGCCATTGGCTGACTATAAACTGGGTGAAATGACAATTTTCACTTTAAAGTCAAACGCTGGAGATGATCTATATTGTAGATTGATTAAACCAATTGATTTTGATAGCACAAAAAAATACCCTGTTATTATATATGTTTATGGAGGTCCTCACTCTCAGCTTATAACTAATTCGTGGTTAGGAGGAGCTGGCCTGTTTTTGAATTATTTAGCTGAGCAGGGATACGTTATTTTTACACTTGACAATAGAGGAACAGCAAACCGCGGCCGTGAATTTGAGCAAATAATCCATAGAAATCTTGGACTCTATGAGGCGGAAGATCAGATGGTTGGAGTAGATTATCTGAAGTCGCTACCGTATGTTGATTCTACAAGAATGGGCGTTGATGGATGGAGTTATGGCGGTTTTATGACAATTGATCTTATGCTTACTTATCCGGGAGTTTTTAAAGTTGGTGTTGCTGGAGGACCTGTAATTGACTGGAGTTACTATGAAATTATGTACGGAGAACGATATATGGATACACCTGAGGAAAATCCAGAGGGATACAAGAATTCGAATTTGTTGAATAAAGTTGATAAGCTGGAGGGGAAGCTTCTAATTATTCATGGCACTAAAGATCCAACAGTGGTTTGGCAAAACAGTCTCCAGTTTCTAAAACATGCAATAGATAACGACAAGGATATCGATTACTTTGTTTATCCCGGACACGGACACAATATGCGAGGTAAAAACAGGGTACATCTCTATAAAAAAATAACTACGTTTTTTAATGATTATTTAAAATGAGAACTGTTATAGTGAGATTTCATCTGTTAACTTTTGTATTACTATTCTGCTTTGTTTCAACTAGCTTTTTATATGAAAAAAATGAACAAAGACAGGATTATGTAATTACTTTAGACAATGATACTTTGCATGGATATATTGATTACAAGAACTATAAGCAAACTCCGGTACATATACTATTTAAAGAATCATTGGGAGGTAGTGGTTTTTTTTATACGCCAAAGACTATTTCGGGGTTTTACACTGCAGGTAAACTATACAGAAGCGCAATTGTAAAAATTGATCAAAGCGCATTAAAAACGATAGAGTTAACATTGTTTCCAGAATCTCAATTTATTATTGATACGGTTTTTCTGCAAGCAATAATTCTTGGTGAAAGGGAATTGTACTATTTGAAAGACTCTACTGGCAATGAAAGTTTCTACATTAAGCAAGATTCGAAATATGACTGGCTGATATACAAAAAGTATCAAAAGAAACAAAAGGATAAAAAATTGGTAGTAGCTAACAATAATTATATTGGTCAGCTATTACTTTATTTACAAAACTGCCCTTCAATAAATTCTGTTCTTTCAGAAGCAACGTATGACATGAAAAGCTTATCCAAAGTTTATTACTATTACTATGATTGTACTAACTCAAAATTAATATATAGGGAAAAAGAAAAAAAACTGAAATTATTTTTTTGGCTTAAATAAGAAACTGTTTTTTCTAAAGTATATACGTTTCATTTTCTCCGTAAAAAATTCCCAATATTGGAAATGCGTTTATTTAAAGGATATTAGTTTATTTCCAGATAGTTAGTATATTCCTAATTAACAAGATGTTACTTTGTTTGGCATGAATATGGACAATTCCATTTCATATTAAAAACTAAAGGAATGGAGATGCTAACAAATACCCAGGAAATAAATGAACTAAACACCGATTATAGTAGTAAGTCAATTTTAGTTGTTGATGATGTACAAATTAACTACTTATTGGTTAAGGCTCTTTTAAAACAAACTGGCGCAAAGGTAATTTGGGCTGATGACGGTTTTAAAGCAATCGATATAGTTAATTCTAAAAGAAAAATTGACTTGGTATTAATGGATTACAATATGCCAGGGATGGATGGCAGCACCACTACAAAGATTATTAAACGAAAGAAAAAGGATCTTCCTGTAGTACTACATTCAACTTATTCAAATGGACTTAAGTTGGATAATTCCGTTGGAGTTTACAATGATATACTTGTGAAGCCAGTTACTTCACTAATGTTGCTCAGCATTATGAAAAAGTATATATAAGTTCACTGTTTTAATAAATTGTTACTATTTTTAGGCATTAATTTTCAACTAAGCTATGTGGAAAAATTATTTGCTGTTATTACTATTTCTTTTTATTAAAAGTAACATAGGGGCGCAGATATTCGAGAAAGCAAAAACTGATTTTTCTGGAGTGATGCAACCAGTTACATCTTGGATAGATTTTGGTGATAAAAAAGATTTGAAAGCCTATTTAGCAGGCGACTATTTCAAAGATGACAAACATATAGTTGTTTCTCAGGTTAATACCCATTTTAGCAAAAATAAATTTAAGCGTGTTACAACAAACCTTCCTGCACTATACAGAGGTGATGCTGCAGTAAGCGATTATGATAATGATGGTGATGAAGATATTATCGTTACAGGTCTCACCGCTGATAACCAAATGTTAATGCAACTCTATCAAAATAATGGAGAAAACCGATTTACTCCTATTAGGGAAATTTTTACTCCACTAATAGATGGTTCTGTTGAATGGGGTGATTTTGATAATGATAATGATATTGATATACTTATAACCGGCAAACAGGCAAACAACAATCTCTCAACAAACATTTACCGTAACGACAAGGGATATTTTACTAAACTAGATGTTGGAATACCAGGCGTTTACAACGGAAATGCTACCTGGAGTGATTACGATAACGATAATGATCTGGACATATTAATAACAGGAAACGTTGGTGGAAATCCATATACAGCAATTTATAAAAATACTAGCAACAAGTATAGTATGTTGTCTCAGCGATTTATTCCACTTATGAATAGTGCTGCTGCCTGGGGCGATTTTGATAATGATGGGCTTGTAGATTTTATCATCAGTGGGGCAGATAACGATGGCTATCCATTATGTTTAATCTATAAAAACCAATCTGGATCATTATTTGAAGAAGTGTACATTTCGTGTAGGCCCTTAATGGGTTGTAGCATCGATTTAGGGGATTATGATAATGACGGCGATCTGGATATTATAATGACCGGTGAGTCGTTAGAACGATCATATACTATTGTTTATAAAAACAAACTTAAGTTCGATTTTGAAAATATTGTTGCGGGTTTGCCAGGAGTGGCTGATGGTAATGCTTTATGGGGAGACTTTGATAAAGATGGTGATCTAGATATATTAATGGCAGGTTTAACAATTTGTTATGAATTTATTGGGGATATTTATATTAACACCTCTAATCCCCCTAAAATAGTCACAAGCAATAATATCTTCATCGATTCACCAAATCCTGATACTAAAATAGGACCTTTTTACTATTATGTTTTTTCTTCTTGCTTTTTGCGATCCCGAAGGAGGTAATAACAATGCTTATCACATGTATGTAAGTAACGTACACAAACAAACTGAAAGATATCAGTTAAATTATAAGTTTAACGACCTGCTTATAAAAAAAGTACCAAACTGGGGTAAAACTGATCGCGGTTATCGTACATCAAACGGATTTAAAACAAAGACAGAAGCCGAAGCTTCTAGAAAACAAGTGATTGAATCTTATAGTTCCACAAACTTTAAAATTCATGAATTAAATTGGTAGTAACTAATTTAATTAAAAGACAACAAATTATTGACGAAAATTTACTTGACAATTTTTTTGCATTGGAGTATCTTTACAAATTAGTGATAACAATATATTAAACAGATGAAAAAACGTCAAAATCCTGTTTTATTTTGGACTCCAAGAATTTTGGTAATAATATTTGCTGCATTTATAAGTTTATTCGCTTTAGATGTTTTTAGTGAAAATAAAGGCTTCTTAGAAACATTTATTGCATTACTAATGCATCTTATTCCAACCGCAATAATTATTATCTCACTAGTTGTGGCTTGGCGATGGGAGTTATTTGGTGCAGTATTTTATTTTGCCCTAGGTATTTTCTATATTATTTGGGCATGGGGGAAATTTCCACTTTCGGCATATATTGCTATTTCTGGACCTCTTTTTATTGTTGGAATATTATTTTTTGTTAGCTGGTACTATCAGCGTCTTGGCCCAAAAACGACTGATTTGGAATAAGCAAAGAAATTACTATGCTTATTGTGAGAATCGATAATATAGTTAACAACGAATACATTGTTGAAATCGGAAATATATCGTGAACAAGCATTTTAACACCAATGAAAACCAATAGTACCGACAGTCCTATCTTTAAATAGCTAAATTTTTCAATCATATTTTCTAGCAGGAAGAAAAGAGAGCGCAATCCGATTATTGCAAAGATGTTAGAAAAATATACAATATAAGGGTCCTTGGTTATTGAAAATATAGCAGGGACGGAATCAACCGCAAAAATAACATCAGTAAATTCTATCACCAATAATATCACAAAAAGTGTGGTAATATACAGTTGCTTATTCTTCTTTATAAAAAATGCTCCTCCTTTATATTCTTTATCTACTTTAAAAAGCTTTGAAGCAAGGATTACGATCTTATGATTACCTGGATCAATTGTCTTTTTCTTATTCTTTTCAATAAACATTTTAACGCCTGTAAAGACAAGCAAAAGCCCAAAACCATAAAGCACCCATGAGAACTGTTGAATTACTGCAGCACTAACGAAAATAAAAAGAAATCGCATAATAATTGCTCCCAAAATCCCCCAAAATAATACTTTGTGATAGTATTTTCTCTCTAGCCCGAAGGAATAAAAAATCATTAACATCACAAAAATATTGTCGACAGAAAGAGCATATTCAATAAGATATCCTGTAATATACTCCAAACTTAGATTACGTTTGTAGTCTGAAACAAGTGCATCAAAATTATTAGATGAAAATTCTATTGGATGGTCATATTTTGAAACAATAATCTTTAATTCATCAATTGTTCTAATATTATGAATTTTATCTCCAAATAAATAAATTATTCCCCAAAATATAAGTGCAAGCGATATCCAGCCTATAGTCCAATAAAGCGCAGTTTTAAAACTTACCTCTTTTACTTCCTTTTTGAATAGACCAATGTCGATGAACAACATGAGTATTATAAAAATCAAAAACCCGCTAAATATTATTATCTCTTGCAAGTGCATCTATTTAATCAAATGTTCGCCAAAAATAACGAAAGATTAACTTGTAAAAAAAATGGATTATGTAAAAGTAATTTTGGAATTATAAAGTGCTCATAACTTTAAACTTTCGCTCGCTTTAAACCTTGTTGCAATTTCTTATATCTTTGACTCATTCATATTGCTATGGAAAAGTTATCCGTTGTCATCATTACTTTAAATGAAGAGAAAAACATCCAAAGATGCTTGAACTCTGTAAAACATGTTGCTGATGAAATTGTTGTTGTAGATTCACTATCAACTGATAATACTGAACAGATTTGTCAGAGTTATGGGGTTAAGTTTATCAAACATAAGTTTGATGATTACGTAACTCAAAAAAATTATGCCAATAGCAAAGCTTCATATGATTATATTTTATCGCTTGATGCGGATGAAGCGCTTTCTGAAGAGCTAGAAAAGTCGGTACTTAATGCTAAAGTTGTATTTGATGTAGATGGCTACACAATGAATCGTCTGACCAATTATATCGGTAGTTGGGTCCATCATTGCGGATGGTATCCTGATAAAAAGATGAGGTTATTCGACCGAAGGAAGGGTAGCTGGGAAGGTGTAATTATACACGAGCAATTCAATCTTTATCAGGGAGGAACTGAAAAGCATCTAAAAGGAGATCTACTTCACTATTCATTTCACTCTGTTGAGGAGCATAAGAAACAGACAGAAAAATTTACAACTCTTGGAGCTGAAGCTGATTTTAAAAGAGGAAAAAAAGTAACTTTTTTTAAATTGATTTTTGGTCCACCAATTAGGTTTATCCGTGATTACTTTTTTCTCCTAGGTATACTTGATGGCAGTGTTGGTTTTAGAATATGTTATAGTTCAGCAAATGCAACATATCTTAAGTACAAGAAACTGAAAAACAAGTATAATTCAAGAAAGGAACAATAATAAATATGATTGAACTTTCAGAAGTTATAAGATCGAAAAATAAGGAGAACTTTTCCATAATAATACCCACTTGGAATAATCTGGATTATTTGAAATTATGTATAAGTAGCCTTCGTAAGAATTCTGTTTATAACAATCAGATTATTGTTGCAGTCAATGAAGGTAATGACGGAACTGTAGAGTGGCTGAAAACCCAAGAGGATATTGATTTTGTTTATTCAAGGACAAACCTGGGTGTTTGTTATGCTGTAAATGCTTGTAGGCCATTTGTTAGAACCAATTATATCGTTTACATGAATGATGACATGTATGTTTGTCCGGAGTGGGATAAAGAACTATACAGTGAAATACAGAGCCTTGGTACTGATTATTTCTTTTTATCATGTACGCTTATCGAGCCGGTGAAGACCAGTAATCCTAACTATGTTGCAATAATTGAAGATTATGGTGATTCGATTAAAACCTTTAGAGAAGATAAGCTTCTGAAGGAGTATAAGAGTCTGCAAATGAAGAATTGGCGTGGCAGTTCATGGCCTCCAAACGTTGTACATAAGAAGACTTGGGATTTAGTTGGAGGATATAGTGTAGAATTTACACCTGGAATGTATTCCGATCCAGATTTTTCGATGAAGTTATGGAAAGCCGGAATAAGAATATTTTACGGTGTTGGAAAAAGCAAAGTCTATCATTTTGGAGAGAAGACTACCAGCAGAGTTAGAAAAAACAAAGGGAGTGATACTTTTTTACTCAAGTGGGGATTAACAGCCCGAACATATTATTCTAAATATTTGCAAATTGGCCAGGAACATATTAATGAGTATCCTGATAATGTTGAACTTAACATGTTCTCGAAGATAAGAAACAAGATGAAGAGGATGATAAAGTCTTTTTAGGTTCACTGTTCAGAATGATAGCTTATTTAATACACTCAACCTTAACCTCAGGATCACTCTCAATCTTTTTCTTACTTTTAAACTTTTTACTATAACTGAATTTACAATTGAAAGGAGAATCAAATAACCGGTGGTATATTATTGTTAATCCAGAGGCGGGTAGTAAAAAAACGCAGGCCGACTGGCCCGGTATAAAAAAACTGCTTGAGGCTCATGATTTTGATATGGAATGTGTTACTACTAAATATCAAAACCATGCAACCGAGCTTGCGAAAAATGCAATTCAGGACTTAGGGTTCTCCAATATAATTTCTGTTGGAGGTGATGGTACACTTAATGAAGTGATAAATGGTGTCTTCCTGCAAGACAGATTAAAACCGACTGATGTTACTGTTGGTGTTATTTCTGTAGGAACAGGTAACGACTGGATTAGGATGTATAATATACCCCAGGATTATAATGAGCAAATTAAGGTAATCAAGAAAAATAATACATTCTTGCAGGATGTTGGTGAGGTTTCATATTTTCACAATGATGCAGAAAAAGTACATTATTTTATAAATATTGCAGGAATGGGATTTGATGCCTTCCTTGCAAAAAAAACCAATGTGGCAAAACAAAAGGGTTCCGGAGGTGCTTTTACCTATTTGTATAATTTGGTTCTGGGATTGTTTCAGTTTAGTTACAATTATATTGAAATTGACAAAGAGGGTGAAAATATTTTTTCTGGCAATGTATTCAGTATGAGTATAGGTATTTGTAAATATCATGGTGCTGGCATTATGCAACTTCCATTTGCCATACCTGATGATGGCCTTTTTGATGTTACAGTTATAGAAAAAGCCTCCAGGTTAACAATTGTCAGAAATATTAAGAACCTATATGATGGATCATTTGTAAAAATGAAAGAGGTCAAAACTTATACCGGAGAACAATTTACGATAAGGGCTATTCCTCAAAAATCTGTATTTCTTGAAACGGATGGTGAAACGCTTGGTCATTCGCCCTTATTTTTTAAAATTTTGCCTCGCGCTGCAAAGTTTATAATAAAGTAGAAATCCTATCCTTGCTTTTTTGGAATAGAAAAGCTAAAGGTACTACCCTTCTCCAGCTCACTTTCAACCCAAATTTTACCACCAAGCTTTTTAATAAAATCTGCTGCAATATACAAGCCTAATCCAGAGCCCGTTTCATTTTCCGTTCCGGAAGATGTATAACCTTTATTTTTTGTAAATATTGAATCTATACTTTCATGGCCTATTCCCTTGCCATTATCTTTTACAAAAACAACACAATAATCTTTCTCTTCAATTGTGCCTATCTCAATTTTTCCTCCTTTAAACGTAAACTTAATGGCATTACTTAATAAATTTCTCAATATAACCGTTAGCACATCCGGATCAGTAAAAACTTTTATCTTGGAATCTATATTTACGGTTATCGTAATTTGTTTATCATCAACTTTTGGCAACATTATATCTAATGTATCATTCACAATATTGATAAGTAAAATTGAGCTGGGGTGTACAACAATTTGGTCTATTTGCGTCCTCGACCAATTAAGTAAATTTTCAACAAGTTCAAATGCTTTATTTGAAGTATTTAGTAATTGCTTCGTATATAGTGGTACATTTTTATAATTGTCATCTTTTATTTCATCATTTAGTAAAGATGAGAATCTGATCAACGAATTAAATGGTCCCCTCAAGTCATGAGATACAATTGAAAAAAGTTGGTCTTTTGTCTCATTTGATTCTTTTAACTGAAGAGATTTTTCTTCAATCAGCTTATTTTTGTCCTCAGTAAAATAAGTTGCTTCTTTCTTTTGGCTCTGCTAATGAATAAGATAATAAGTATAACTACCGAAAGTATTACGATCAATAATACTGCAATCATAATAATTTTTTGTCGGAGAATTGTTAGCTCATGGATTTCATTCTGATCTTTTAACAATTGATTTTCAAGTTCTTTCTGTTCAGTATCATACTTTGTTTGAAGCTCATTTAACTCCCTCGCTTTTTTTAAAATGTACGAACTATCCTTTAACGTTTCGTATGATCTGTAATTTTCATAAGCTTCCTTATACATTCCCAATCCTTCATAAGTGTTGGCAAGATTCTCATATATCTCATATGAAACCTCGAGATCGTTAAGTTCAATTGCCAGTTCTAGTGCAGCCAATAAATATACCACTGCAGAATCATATTGTTGTAAACCTAAATGTATCTCTCCAATATTGGTAAGATTAATCATTTCACCGTAAGTTATACCAATCTCTCTACTAGTCGTAAGTGATTTTTCAGTATATAATAAAGCCAAATGATATTTTTCATTTTCCTTATATAACGCTCCAAGGTTATGGTTTGACTGAGCCACAAGACCAATAAAGTCAGCTTCCTGTGATAATTTGATAGCTTCTTTTAAATAATATATCCCTTTTTCATATTCATCAAGCCCACTTAATGTAAGACCAAGGTTATTATAGTTTATACACAAATGATAAATGTTATCACTTTTTTTGTTTAACTCAATAGCCTCTTCAAAATACTTTTTAGCTATCACATAATTTTTAAGACCCTTGCTAATTAGTCCAATATTATTGATTGCTACTGCAGCTTTCTGAAATTTTTGCTGCTCTTTGAATATTGTCGCCGCATTTATATAATACTTAAGCGCTTTCTCTTTGTTGTTCATGCCTAAGTAAACACTTGCCATATTATTGTAATAGTAAGCTAACAGAACTGAATTATTAGCACTGTCAATCATATGAATCGAAAGTTGAAAGTAATGTATTGCTGAATCGTACAATAAGATATCATCAAAACAATTTCCAATCATATTATTTACAATAGGGATTAGTGATAAACTATCAACTTCGGTATACAAGCCAATACTGCTTTTAAATTGAACTATTGCTTCATTGAATTTTTTAGCTCTCAATGAATATAATCCAAGTGCCTGGTAAAATTTACCTTTTAGAAAAGGGTGTGGATTTTCTTCTAGTTTTCTTTTGGCTTTCATTAAATAAGCATACGCTGAATCCAAATTATTATCCGTATAATCAGATCCAATATTAATTAAGATCTCAATTTCTGTATCAGGATTATTAGCATTTTGAAGCTCAGTTTTGAGGCTGTCGATTGTGCCTTGAGCAATGCTTAAACTAGCAAATAGTACAATTAGAAGCAGATAGAATGTTCTGATATATATTTTAATTTTCTTCAAATACTATATATTATAACTTAGTGTCCTTACTATTGATTCCCACTATTTCCCGTTTATCCTTTCAGTAATCTTGCTCAACATTAGTGAAGACAATTTTTCAATATCAAATTCATCTTTTAGCCCCCAGTCTTTACGAGCTATACTGTCGTCTATGCTTACAGGCCAGCTGTTAGCTATAGCGTGCCTGAAATCAGGTTTATAAACAATAGAAAAATCGTGTATATGTTTCTTAATTTCATTTGCTACTTGCTTTGGAGTAAAGGAAATACCTGCCATATTGTAGCTTGATCTTAAACTTAGCTTATCACCATCAGCTTCCATCAGTTTGATAGTATTTTTAATGGCATCATCCATAAACATCATTGGTAATGCTGTGTCCTCCGAAAGGAAACATTCGTATCTGGAATTTCTAATAGCCTCAAAGAATATTTCAACAGCATAATCAGTTGTTCCACCACCAGGTTCAGTTTTGTAGCTGATCAATCCTGGATATCTAACGCTTCTAAAATCAACTCCAAATCTGTTAAAAAAATACTCTCCCCACCTTTCTCCTGCAAGCTTCGATATGCCATAAACAGTATTTGGCTCCATAACTGTAAGTTGAGGAGTATCATACCGTGGTGTTGTGGGTCCGAAGACTGCAATTGAACTGGGCCAGAATAATTTTTTAGCATCAGATTGTTGAGCTACCTGCAGGGTATTCATTAGTGCTTTCATATTAATGTCCCATGCCTGAACTGGTATTTTTTCAGCATTTCCGGAAAGAACTGCAGCCAGATTATAAACTTGAGTTATTTTATGGCGGACAACAAAATGCAACAGATTTTTATAATCCAACACATCCAATATTTGAAATGGACCTGAATCACGAACCTCATTAGGTGGGTCTTTTATGTCAGTTGCAAATACATTACTGTTTCCATAAATATTCCTTAATTCGAGTACCAGCTCAGAGCCGATTTGTCCTGAACATCCTATAATTAAAATTCTTTCCATATTTTATGAAATGTTATTCCTGCTACAAATTTATCAAACTATTTCAATCAATAATCACCATATTATCTGTTTTCTAGTTATTGATGTATTATATTTGCATTATAATGGATAACATCTAGTTATATGGTTGAAATAAAAGAAGTTGTATCAAAAAAAGACAAGAAAGAGTTTGTTGATTTTCAGTTTGATTTATATAAAGGAAATGATAAATGGATACCTCCATTGAAAAAAGATGAGATCAAACAATTAAGTCCACAAACAAATCTGGCATTTGATTTTTGTGATGCAAAATTCTGGACAGCCTGGAAAGAAGGAAAATGTGTTGGCAGAATAGGAGCTATTATCAATAAAGATTATAATAACAAGATTGGAAAACAGATGGGGCGTTTTACCCGATTTGAAGTTATTAATGATCAAGACGTTGCTAAAAAGTTATTTGACACTATTGAAACCTGGCTTAAACAACAGGGTATGACTGCTATTCATGGCCCGCTTGGCTTTACCAACCTCGACAACCAGGGTTTGCTTATTGAAGGATTTGATCATCTGCCCTCCATTGCCTCGGTAATGCATTTTCCTTTCATGCAAAAACTTATTGAGGATGAAGGATTTGTTAAGGAAAACGATTGGGTTGAATTTAGGCTTAAAATTGAAGAGGTTCCTGAAAAAGCCATGCGGCTAGTTGAGATTATTAAAAAACGAAACAATCTTGAAGTAATTCATTTAAAAGAGAAAACTGAAATGAGGCTCTATCTTAATGATATCTTTCATTTGCTAAACCGTGCCTTTGACGAATTACCTTATGTAGCACCATTCTCGGATAAGTTAATTGAAAGTGCTACAAAAAAATACCTCGATGTATTACAACCAAAATATATTATCGCTATCAGAAAAGAAGGTCAAATGGTTGGCTTTATTGTTGGATTGCCAAGTTTATCAAAGGCTATGCAGAAGGCAGGGGGGAAAATGTTCCCATTCGGTTTTATCCATATTATGAAAGCACTTAAAAACCCAGAGGTTATGGATTTGTTGCTTACAGGAATTGATCCGCATTATCAGAAACTTGGATTACCTGCCATCATGATTAGTGAACTACAGCGTGCCATGATTGACAATGGTGTAAAATATGTTGAAACTACCGGCATGTTTGAAACCAACCTTAAAGGTGCCACAACATGGAAAAATTACGATCATATCCAGCATAAACGACGGAGATGCTTTGTAAAGGAGTTTTAGTTTGTTCATTCTATGCTACTTGGAAGCTTTTCTAGATATTTTAATAATTGCTTAATAAGTTACAACTGTTTTTCCCTAATTTTGCAAATTAAAATTTCAATTCGATGAATAACGATCTACAAATATACAATACGCTAAGTCGAAGCAAAGAAGAATTTGAACCAATAAATCCACCGCATGTGGGCATGTATGTTTGTGGGCCAACTGTTTATGGAGATGCACATTTAGGTCATGCTAGGCCTGCTATTACTTTTGATATAGTTTTTCGTTATTTAATACATCTTGGTTATAAAGTCCGCTATGTTCGAAATATTACTGATGTTGGTCATCTTGAAAATGATGCCGATGAAGGTGAAGATAAGATTGCGAAAAAGGCAAGATTAGACTCACTTGAACCAATGGAAGTTGTGAAGTATTTTACTGACCGTTATCACAGTAACATGGATCAACTAAACGTGCTTCACCCTAGTATAGAACCAACAGCTTCAGGTCATATTATCGAGCAAATTGAGCTTATTAAGACAATTGTGAAGAATGGATATGCTTATGAAGTGAATGGATCTGTATATTTTGATGTTGAAAAATATAACAAAGAATATAATTACGGAAAACTATCCGGACGTAAAATAGAAGAATTGTTGGAAAATACACGTAACCTTGCCGGACAGGAGGATAAAAAACACAGCTACGATTTTGCCCTATGGAAGAAAAGTGATCCTAAACATATAATGAACTGGCCATCTCCATGGAGCCAGGGCTATCCGGGGTGGCATCTAGAATGCTCGGCAATGGGTACTAAATACCTGGGCGAAAAGTTGGACATACATGGCGGTGGTATGGATTTGCTCTTCCCACATCATGAATCAGAAATAGCTCAGGTAGTTGCTTCACGTGGACACGACCCAGTTAAGTACTGGATGCACAACAATATGATCACAATTGCTGGTCAAAAAATGGGAAAATCGTTAAATAATTTCATCACACTCGAAGAATTTTTTACCGGAAACCATGAGTTGTTGTCACATGCCTATAGCCCAATGACTATTCGGTTCTTTATACTTCAGGCACATTATCGTAGCACTCTCGATTTTTCTGACGAAGCATTACAAGCTAGCGAAAAAGGCTTGCATAAACTGTTTAAAACTATTGAAGTTATTGAAAAGTTAGCACCTTCTGAAAAGTCATCCGTCAACATCAAACGATTTGAGACTAAGTTGTATGATGCTATGAATGATGATTTTAACACACCAATTGTTCTTGCTCATCTTTTTGATTTATCGAAAATAATAAATCAGGTTAACGATGGCAAAGAAACATTATCTGTAGAAGATATTGAGTTAATAAAAAGCTTGTTCGACATCTTCATGTTTAAACTACTTGGAATGAAAAATGAGATAATTGAAAATAACGATCAGCTTATTGATCAATTGATGAATACTATTCTCGTTCTCCGTAAAGATGCCAAACTAAATAAAGACTGGGCTACTGCCGATCGCATTCGCGATGAATTAGGAAAGATTAATATAAATATCAAGGATACTAAAGACGGAGTTGAATGGAGTTTTGATTAGACTCTTCTTACTCAACTTAAATTGTTCTTTGAGTGGTTTTTAGTAAATTTGAGAAATATCTAAAAATAACGAATCCTATTAATAATAAAATATGAAAAGGGTAATTTACACTGACAATGCTCCCGCACCAATTGGTCCTTACAGCCAAGCAGTTGAAAATAATGGAACATTGTTTATTTCAGGCCAAATTCCTGTTAACCCATCAAACGGCAAAGTAGTTCCAGGTGGAGTAACTGAACAAACTAACCAGGTATTAAAGAACATTAAAGCTATTATTACTGCAGCAGGATATGGTAACGACCTAAGCAAAATAATAAAATGCACGATTTTTTTGAATGATATGTCTCTTTTTGCAGAGATGAATGCAGTTTATGGAACATATTTTCAAGTGGACCCTCCGGCAAGGGCAGCATTTGCCGTTAAGGAGCTTCCTTTAAACGTGTTAGTGGAGATTGAAGCTATTGCTATGATATAATAATATGGCTTATTCAGGATACGCAACCTATCTTTTTTATAGTAAAACATTGAATCAGTTGAGCAATTGAAAAATTGTTCAAATTATATTTAAACCATTAAATAAAATAATCATGACAAAAAGTACTAGATCAAATTGGTGGTTATTACTTCTGGCTGGCATCATTTTTTTAATTCTGGCTTATAAAGTAATGATACATCCAGCAGAATCCATTGTTGGACTTGCATATTTTATTGGCTGGGCAGCACTGATAGCCGGAATTTTTCAAGTTGGGTTTTCAGTTTCATCAAAGCACATTGTTCAGAATTGGGCCTGGCGAATGTTCAGCGGGATAATTAATATTGTTATCGGGATAATATTCTTATCACATCCAGCTGTAACAGCTCAGATCCTACCTTTCTTTTTTGGATTGTGGATGATTTTTGTTGGAATCTCTGTATTCTTTAATAGCTTTAGGGAACAAAATCTTAACATATCTGGAGGTTGGTTCGATATGCTATTGGGAATAATCCTCTTTATTGGAGGATTATGGATTAGTTTCCATCCTGCTGAGGAAGCAGCAATGGTTGTTTGGTTGATAACCCTAACACTACTATTTTATGGTATTTATTTTATTGTAATTGCACTACAATTTTCGAAGAGGAAGTAGCAAGAGTTAATTACTGCTTAATGATAACCAGTTTTTTATAATTTCTAACCCATAATCTGTCATAATTGATTCTGGGTGAAATTGTAAACCAACAAGGTTGTATTTTCTATGTCTGATTGCCATATTTAGATTATCCTCATCTTTTAGTATAATCTCTATTTCATCTGGGATAGTTTGTTCATCAATGTTCCATGAATGATAGTGCCCTATATTAAAGGTAATTGGTAATCCATTGAAAATTTTATCATTTATTAGTATTGTGGCTTTGTTCTTTATACCATGGAATGGTTTATTCATTGGAATTAGTTTTGCACCGAAAGTTTCTGCGATTGCCTCATGGCCAAGGCAAATTCCTAGTATTGGTCTGGTTTTATAGAACCGGTTTAAAAACCACATTAATTGTCCGGCTTCTCGTGCGATACCTGGCCCTGGAGAAATCAATACTCTATTAAAATCATTTGGGTTAATCTTGTCAAGCTCATCATTCTTCACAATTATATAATCAGTAACACCTGCCTGCTCAACCAATTGAACCAGGTTATAGGTAAACGAATCGTAATTATCAATGATTAATAGTCTCAAAACCTTTGTTTGCAAAAGTAACTCATTATTTATTTTAGAAACAATTATGAAGTTACTGAATAATATTATCAAAGTTCAAACAGATGCTTTTGCTATTTGGGTAATTTTACAGAAAATTATTTTAAGCTTTTGAAGAATGTTATAAATAGAATTAATCAACTTGGTAAAGATAGAGTCCCATTTCTCTTTATTATAGATTTTGATTTGGAGAATCCTGTTATTCTACCTTTAACTGAAGTTGATCCCAATAATATTCTATTCTCAATTTCAGGAATTAACAATGTGCCTGAAATACCATCACAAATCACAAATGAATTAGAGTTAAAGATTTATCCTGTTCAAAAAGAACGTTATATCAAAGCATTTAATCATGTGCAAAATCACATAAGTCATGGTGATTCTTTCTTACTGAACCTTACTTTGCCTAGTCTAATTGAAACTAATTTGAGCTTAAAAGAAATATTTCTTCGTAGTGATGCAAAGTACAAATTGTGGTTAAGGAACAAATTTGTGGTGTTCTCACCAGAAATATTTGTACAGACCAGAGAAAGAAAAATCACTTCTTTCCCTATGAAAGGGACAATTGATGCTTCATTACCTGATGCTAAAAACAAGCTTCTAAACAGTAAAAAAGAACTTGCAGAACATTATACAATAGTAGATTTAATACGCAACGACCTAAGCATGGTTGCAAAGAATGTGAAAGTAGAGAAATTCAGATATATTGATCACGTAAAAACAAATCGTGGAGGTTTGCTACAAATGAGTTCTGAAATTAGCGGTGAATTGCCTGCAAATTATAACGAGTGTATTGGAAACATTTTATTTAAAATATTACCTGCAGGTTCAATTTCCGGTGCTCCCAAAAGGAAAACCCTTGAAGTAATAGAAGAAGCTGAACAATATAAACGTGGCTTTTATACAGGCATAGTTGGCATTTTTGATGGTTATAACATTGATAGCGGGGTTATGATACGATATATTGAGCAAACTCCCGAAGGTATGATCTATAAAAGTGGTGGAGGTATTACGGCTCAAAGTAATGTTGATGAAGAATATCAGGAGCTGATCGACAAAATATATATACCTATTTAAATAACTATTATGCAGATACTCGAAACCATACGTTTTGAACAAGGTGAGTTTTCGAACATAATTTTTCATCAAAATCGGATGAATTATTCAAGACAAATACTTTTTAACTGCAAGAATGATATTAATTTAATCTCAAAGCTTCAGAATTTATCCAATAAAATTTCTGATAGCAAACTGTACAAATGTCGTATCATATATAAGTCTGAAGTAAAGAAAATTGAATTCATCCCTTATAATATTCCGGAAATCAAAAGTTTAAAATTGGTCCCGTGTGATGAAATAGATTACAATCATAAATATCTCGACCGCGAGCAGATTAACAATCTATTAGCAAATAAAGGCGAAGCTGATGATATTATAATTGTAAAAAATGGGCTTATAACTGACTCTTCTATGGCTAACTTGCTATTTTATAATGGCGAACAATGGCTAAGCCCCACATTTCCTTTACTCAAAGGAACGCAAAGAGCAAAACTGTTGGAGCAAGAAAAAATACAAGTTGCGGATATTCGCCCAT